>Ga0209475_10000577_pt1 | contig 68100 bp, 51 predicted proteins | sample tdDd471_FD_187128 | JGI IMG/M metagenome (GOLD analysis project Ga0209475, IMG submission 187128) | Marine sediment microbial communities from the Atlantic coast under amendment with organic carbon and nitrate - tdDd47.1 (SPAdes)... | ecosystem: Environmental > Aquatic > Marine > Coastal >... | reverse complement strand
TTAGCATATAGTTCACCGAGTGGTAGACGCCATAAAGGTTCTCCGCTTATCTTTCCTGCTTCAATAAGTTTTTCAGTCAACCGATCAGAATTACTCATCAACCCTGAATAATGATGCCCCAGAGCAATTATCACAGCCCCAGTTAGAGTTGCAAGATCAATTACACAACTCGGCTGAAATTTTTCTATGCCGTAGGCCAGTGAGTCGGCTAAAATAAGTCTTCCTTCGGCATCTGTATTTTCAATTTCTGAAGTAATACCGCCATAATGAGTTACGATATCACCCGGTTTTATTGCACCGCCTCCCGACATATTATCCGTTGCGGGAACTATCGCCACAACCTTTACTCCAGGTTTTTCCCGACCTATGGCCTCCATCGCCGAGAGGACCGCTGCTCCCCCGCACATATCATACTTCATGTCCATCATACCCTGTGCCGGCTTCAAGCTAATCCCACCCGAATCAAAAGTGAGACCTTTTCCGACCAATAGTATTGAATCTGAGTATTTTTCAGGAGTATATTCAAGAATTACAACTTTAGGCGGCTCCTTCGAGCCCTGATTAACGGCAAGTATCCCACCCATTCCAAGTTCTCTCATATGAGATTTTTCGAGAATTGTGCATTTCAGCTTCAATTCTTTTGCTACTTTCTGGGCGTATTTGGCGAAGTGGCCAGGAGTCCAACAGTTGCCAGGTTCATTGGCCATATCCCTTGCAGCACAGGTTGCAAGAGCGCTGTTGTTCCCTTTTGAAACAGCCCTGCGAATTTTTGGTCTGTTGGTTTCAGAGATGAATTCAATTTTCTTTAGTCCTGGGAAACCATCGTCATCTTTTTTCTTGTATTTCAAGAACTGATAGGCCCCGAGAAGAATCCCCTCGGTCACATATTCACTGACAACGGCAGCATCCAATCCCTTAAATTGCGGCAGATTTATAGCAACGGTTTCAATCTTATTATTTTTACATTGACCGGCGATGATTCCACCAGCAGTTCTGAGCAATTCAGACGTTTCACCTGAATCGGATAACTCAGTAATATCTCCAAGCCCCAGCAACAACAGTCTTTTACATGGCAGCAAGGCTTTTGCTTTGTTAATAGCTGGATACAATAATAGAGATTTCTCTTTTTTCCCTGTGAATTCTTTAAAACCTTGCAGCGATTTCACCATTGGTCCTAACATCTGATCACCAAGGGTTTTACCGTCAGTGCCTTGGGTGACAAATGTCACAAGTAACTCACCTGAATATTGTTCAATTTTCTTTTTGGAAACGATTAATTTTGTGGTTTTCATCTGATACCTATGTCTTGTAGGTTATGTATTATTTTCTCGCTCTTTATTTTCTGGTCATTTACATTATAATTCGAATATCGATATAGAATAGTTATATAATTAATAACAAAACAAATATTACTATAATCGCTACAAATTTTATTGTAGTGCTTTGGGTAATTCATCTGGAGTAAACACTAGTGCTTCAAACATTATTCATTTCAGTTTCCCTTGCCATAACTATCTCTGCTCTCTGCTCCATCTGCGAGGCCGTTCTCTATACAGTTACCGCAAGCCAGGTAGAAATGCTTAAAAAGACGAATCATGATGCGGGGAAACATCTACAGAATCTTCGTTCTGACATCGAAAAACCTATAACTGCCATACTTACTTTAAACACTATTGCCAACACCATCGGTGCAACTGTGGCCGGTGCAGCCGCAGCTAATCTTTTCGGTGATGAAAATCTTATACTCTTTTCAACCGCTTTTACCTTGTCAATTCTAATTTTCTCTGAAATTTTACCGAAAACCATTGGTGTTGCCTATGCCTTTAAATTAGCACCATTTATCACTTTGCCGTTACGTGTCATGTTGTTTGTGCTAAAACCAATAGTTTGGCTATCAAGATCAATGACCAAATTGCTCCCGCAAAAGGTTGAGGAATCTATATCTTCTCAAGAACTACAGACTATTGCTGCTCTTTCCAGAGAATCAGGTGATATTGAAGAAAATGAGGAAAAGGTTATCAACAATATACTCGACCTTAAACATAAAATTGTCCGGGAGGTAATGACACCAAGAACCGTAACTTTTTCTATAAATGAGCACATAACTGTCGGCAACGCCATGGCAACGCTGACTGAATTAAGTAGCCACAGTCGCATTCCCATATACAACCGCGAACCAGACAATGTCACAGGCATAGTTATGCGCAAAGACATTCTACAAGCTGCTGTAGAAGGAAAAAACAAACTTACCTTGTCACGATTCAAACAAACTGCTCATTTTGTCCCGGAAACAGCACCGCTTCACCGTATTCTAATTGACTACTTCGATCGCAGACAACATCTTTTCATCGTTGTCGACGAGTATGGTACGATGACCGGTGTCATTTCTTTGGAAGATGTGCTTGAAGAAATTATAGGACGAGAAATTATTGACGAGTCAGACAAAACCAAAGATATGCGAGAACTTGCTAGATCTATAAATATCAAGTCACGCCAGAATCTCAAAAAAAGCGCCCAAAAAAAACAGCCAAAGAAGTGATTGTGTAAAGGGTAAAAAATTGGCTAGCAAGCTTTTTCCACATAAGATTACAGGAAGAAACGATTCCTATCGACCTTCCCAGGAAAAATTATTCTATTGCGGCCAGGCGTAGAGTCAGGTTAAGTTCTTCCCCGTTTCTAAGGATGGTAAAATTAACTTCCGCACCTACCCGATAACGTTCAAGCTCAGTAAGTAAATCCTCAAAAGATCTGACCTGTGCTCCCGCAACAGCTGTTATGATATCACCTAGTATGATTTCTCCTCGATATTGTGTCGTAGGTAGCATACCAGCTTTTTCAGCTGGTCCGCCTTTTTCAAGGTTCAGAATTAATACGCCCTCAAGACCAAGCCTTTGAGCCACTCGTTCATCGGCAAGCGTTGCACCAATCCCAGGCCGTATTATTCTACCATGCTTGATGATCTGTGGAACAATCGTATTAACAATATCTACTGCTACGGCAAAACCAATTCCTGCAAACGCGCCTGAAGGACTGTATATCGCCGTATTTACTCCAATAAGCCTCCCTGCACTATCAAGAAGTGGTCCACCTGAATTCCCTGGATTAATGGCAGCATCAGTTTGAATAACCCCTTGAATCATCCTACCTGTGACAGCCTTGATCTCCCGGTTAAGAGCAGATATAATTCCCGAGGTTATGGTTTGATCGAGCCCAAAAGGATTCCCGATTGCAAATACTTTCTGACCAACGAGCAGGTCTTTTGAGCTTCCTATAGCAATTGGTCTGAGGCGATGGCTTGGTGCATCAATCTGTAAGACAGCTATGTCCTTATCAGGAGCCGCACCTATTAAAACTGCTTTCCAGGTTGAATTATCTGCCATAGTGACCTTAACTCGATTCGCATCGCTAATGACATGGTAGTTGGTAACTATTCTTCCCTGATCATCCCAAACAAATCCAGAACCTGTTCCCTGGGGTATTTCAACTGCATTGAGAGAAAACAAACCCCGCCTGACAGCTATACTGGTAACATAAACAACCGCAGGGGAATTGGCTCGAAAGATATCAATGGTGTTGAGTTCATCACTTGCCAGGTCGCCACGGGCGGTAACAGCACGTGGCTCAGCATTAAAGCTCGTTACATACCTCTTAATTGGTACAAACAAGACCCAGACAGCCAAACAGGCAAGAACAATAATTGCCAGAGGAGACGTTCTCATGAGAATTGTGCCTCACAAAATTATTCTAATTTAGAGCAGATTTTATAAATCGAGCAAGAGCTTAGCAATTGAAAAGAACATAAGGACCCCAAGAATATCAATAGAGGTAGTAACAAAAGGTCCTGTCGCAATAGCAGCATCAATATCAAATCTCTTCAAGATAAGTGGGATCATCGTTCCTAGTGTGGCAGACATAACCATACAAAAAAAGATAGAGAGGCCGACGACAACACCTAAAAGGGCAGGTTGTGGAAAACCTAAAAATGCAACTACTCCTAGAAACAACCCATAGATGAGCCCCAGAATTAGACCCACTTGCATCTCTTTCAAGACAACCCTATAAGATTCATCAAGATTAATCCTGCCTGTGGCAATTCCACGCACAATAATTGTGGATGACTGGGTAGCGATATTACCTCCCATACCTATAACCACGGGGATAAAAGACGCCAAAGCAATCATTTTTGAAAGTTCATCCTCAAAGGCCCCAATGATGAGCATGGCCATTACTCCACCGATCCATGAAGCAAATAACCACGGCGCTCTGATAAAGGCACTCTCACGAGTAGTCTTCAATAAAATTTCTCTATCTTTACCTGCACCAGCCATTTGCAGAAATTCTTCAGAAGCTTCCTCCCTGATAACGTCTATAATATCATCGACAGTTACAATGCCAACCAAGGTATAATTTGAGTCAACTACCGGTACAGCCAGAATGTTATACTTAGCAACTACGTGAGCCACTTCACCTTGATCGGTATCGGTTGTAACCGATATAACACTAGGGTTCATAATTTCTTTTAGCTTTCGCTCTGCAGGGTGCATCAACAATTCCCGCAATGAAACGACCCCCGACAGTTTATGGTCCCCATGGGTAATGTACAGATAGAAGACCATCTCTTTTTCTTCACTTCGTTTCTGTACACTTTTAATGGCCTCACGAACCATCATCTCCTCATCCAGGTACATGAAATCAGGAGACATTAGCCCACCGGCTGTCTCTGGATCATACTGCAGAAGCTCCTCAACTTCATCACGATCCTTTTTACCCATATGCTCTCTGATCTCATCAGCAACGGTATCAGGAAGAACTTCAAGTATATCAACCGCGTCATCAGATGGCATAGCAGAAAGAATTTCTGCCATATACTGCGGGGTCAGTCCGCTGACCAAATCTGTAACCAGCAAACCGTCTAATTCACTTAAAAATGGGCCGACTGAATCTGTTTTAACAATAATATTAAAAACGGCGGTTCTTTCTGTTTCAGTTAAGTGACGGTAAACCCAAGCCATATCAGCAGGATGAGTTTTTCGTATGAGCTTCATTAGATGCTCAATTGCCCCACGCCTGTTCAACCGCCTGACCATATCAAGGATGACTATCCCTTCATTGCCAATCAACTCTGTTTTATTTTTCACTTCCATGGCTTGTACCGTAAAAAATTGTACTTTATATAGATCTGCGAGGATCTCTCTGTGGGCACATTCATGACGACACCTTAAAGAAAGAGCTTTTTCGATTGAAATAAAGGAACAGAGAAATGCAATAATTCAAGGTGTTCCTATGAACAAATGCACTCTACCTGCATTTGTTCATCTAGGTCAATTTCAATTTTTTTTTCTAACTAAATTAACTTAATAATAATGTGACGCGACTTCGAAGGAAGCTACATGGAACTAAGATCGGAACTGTCAACCACTTGCAGATATTCTTTAAACAGTGCTATTGCTAACAAACGATAAGTTACTGAAAAAGAGTCGTTTTTTGAACAATAAAAATAACAACTAACCCAATTACCATGGCAAGAAGCCCCATAGATCGCAGCTGACTGGGATTAACAGCACTCAGTTTTCTAAGCCAGTCCTGCATAGCTTCAGGTGCAGCGACATAAGGCAATCCTTCCAGGATCAAAACAAGGCCAATGAGCAAAATAAGTAATTTCATAAGACGCGTATTTAACAAAACCCTTGAAATATTTCAACATGCACTTAGCTAAGATCTCCACCCACCCAATATTTATTATGATTAGACGCAATTGCATTGCTTTTTTACGGTACCCTTAATATTATAGCTCTTTATATTCTCTTTAGAACTGATCTAAATCCTGATCCAAAATACTTCAAAGACCACTATTTTCTAATATGAGCGAACCAACTAAGAGTAAATACAGCGAAGCTGGTGTTGATATCGACAAGGGCAATGCATTCATCGAAGATATAAAAGAAATAGTATCCTCGACTCATCAGCGGAGTGTACTCGGAGGTATCGGTGGTTTTTCTTCCCACATTGCTATAGATACCAATAAGTATAAAAAACCTGTTATTGTAAATTCAACCGACGGCGTAGGGACAAAGCTTGCCGTTGCTCATCTCTGCAACAAACACGACACCATCGGTATTGACCTTGTCGCCATGTGTGTAAACGACCTTGTGGTTGGCGGTGCCATACCTTTGTGCTTTCTTGATTATTTTGCTGTCGGAAAGCTCGAACTTACTATAGCCAAAGACGTTATAACCGGCATTGCAGAAGGTTGTAGACAGGCACAATGCTCCTTAGTAGGTGGAGAAACCGCAGAAATGCCTGGCCTGTATAAGGATAAGGATTACGATCTCGCTGGATTTGTGACCGGCATTGTCGACCGGGATTCAATTATTGACGGCTCGGATATCAGAGCCGGCGATCAGATAATCGGCCTCACTTCCAGTGGCCTCCACTCCAACGGTTTTTCTTTAGTTCGAAAAATCTGTTTTGCCGACAATCAACTGGATGTAAACCAGCACATTGATGAATTGGGCTGTGAGCTCGGCCATGAGTTGTTGAAACCAACAAAAATCTATGTCCAGGCAGTTCTCAATGTTCTCAAGAACTATCCCATTAATGGTATGGTTCATAATACTGGTGGCGGGTTCATCGATAATATACCACGCATTCTGCCAAAGGGGTACAAGGCCGTCCTGAATTCATCAAGCTGGCCATTACCTCCTGTCTTTCCATTCCTGCAGAAATTAGGTGACATCCCACTGGACGAAATGTATCGCACTTTCAACATGGGAATTGGATTACTTGTGATAGTCAACGAAACGCAGGCTAACGATATCCGGCACCACTTTGAAGCAGTCGGTGAGGAGGCCTATATCATAGGTAAAATCTCACCAATGTCCAAAGAAGAAACGGTCACCGTTGAAATAGTCTGAAAACACGCACCATTTTTTCTGCACAAAAAAAGGGGTAAGGCTGAATATTCAGCCTTACCCCTTTTTAATTTAAGTTGGATTTATACAACTCCGCAATCACTCTCCCCACCTTTGATTTTCTCTAGGGCATGTGGAATAACCGGAAGGACAACCTCAAGATTTTCCTTTACTGCCTTTAAACTCCCTGGCAGGTTGATAATCAGACTTTCCTCTCGTATACCAACCTTTCCTCGAGAAAGCATAGCCCGCGATGTTTTTAAGAGACTTGCACTCCGCATAGCTTCAGCCATTCCAGGTATTTCACGTTCGATAACAGAAACCATAGCCTCAGGCGTAATATCCGATGGAGAAACTCCGGTTCCACCAGTTGTCACAATAAGCGATATTTTTTGATCTTCAACTAGCTCTATAAGGTTGTCGATAATCACCTGTTTGTTATCTGGAATAACTCGGTAAGATTTTAACGTATAGCCTTCATCAGAAAGTTTTTTTTGAAGATAGGCCCCACTGGTATCTTCCCGCTCTCCGCGAGAACCCTTGTCACTCATTGTTAAGACGGCAAAGGAATAGTTTTCAAACATATTAGCTGAGGTTTTCCTTTAATTATTTTCTTCAGTAGCTTCAGCAACTATCTTTTCTGCAATTTGAGCTGGCACTTCTTCATAGTGAGAAAAAGAAATTGCAAAACTTCCAAGTCCTCCTGTCATAGATGTAAGATCCGTTGCATAGGAGAGAATTTCAGATTGAGGTACTTGGGCGTTTATTACTTCGAGCCCATCGGCCGAATCCATCCCCATAACCTTACCACGGCGAGAATTGAGATCTCCCATTACATCTCCAACGCTATCCTTGCCAACCTTAACTTCCATATTCATATAAGGTTCAAGTAAAACCAATCCGGCCTCTTGTGCACCTTTTTTGAAAGCAAGGGAACCAGCGATTTTAAAAGCCATTTCTGAAGAATCAACATTATGGAACGAACCGTCAACCAGGACAATTTTCACATCGATTAATGGATATCCAGCCAAAACGCCTTTTTCCATGGCTTCCTGAATACCTTTATCGACGGCAGGCCTGTATTGCTGAGGAATAACACCACCAACAATTTTATCGACGAATTCATATCCACCACCTGGCAACGGTAAAATCTCAATCCAGCAATCCCCAAACTGACCACGCCCACCACTCTGTTTTTTATGTTTTCCTTGAACCCTGGCTGATGAGCGAATTGTTTCCATATATGGAATTTTGGGGGTACTTAATTCCATCTGAACGCCGAATTTTCTCTTAATCTTAGAGCCTACCACATCAAGATGCACTCTCCCTACTCCGGATAATAGCACCTGCTTAGTCTGTTCTTGCCTGGTAAGACTTAAGGTCAAATCCTCATCAAGCATTCGAGTAATGGAAGAAAAAACCTTTTCCTCGTCGCCTTTTTGCGCACTTACAGCAAAAGAAATAACGGGTTTAAGTGGCTCAGGAGCTTCTAGCAACACAGGGTCGGAAGCTTCACATATAGTGTCCCCAGTTGCCGTTTCCTTCAGTTTCGTGAGAGCCACCACCATTCCTGGACCAGCGCTATCAATAGGTTTCTGCTCTTTTCCTTCGAGCACATACAGCTGTCCAAACCGTTCGGTAGTCTTCTTGGTGGAATTGTAGAAGTTATCACCTTTGAGGATACCACTGAATATTCTTAAAATAGTAAGCCGTCCAGCATAAGGATCGGCCATCGTTTTAAATACCAGTGCTGTCAAAGGTGCCTCTGCAGTTGGAGCAATTTCGATAATTTCATCACTATCAGCCTTCATAGCGGAGATGGGCTGACGATCAGATGGACAGGGCATAAGATCGTTGATTATATCTAGAAGAGGAGCTGTTCCACTATTTAATGTAGCTGCACAAACACAAATAGGGGCAATAGCCGCTGAAGCTATAGCTGTTTTTAGACCGACCAGTAACTCTTCTTCGGACAGTTCACCTTCTTCAAGAAATTTCTCTATTAGCTCATCATCGGTTTCTGCAACATTTTCCATCAAGGTTTCACGAAGAAGAGCTAACTCATCTTCCATATCAGCTGGAACATCAGTTGCCTTGACTCCACCCTTCTCACCATCAAACAAAAAGGCCTTTCCGGTTACAACATCTACATACCCCTTAAAATTCTCTTCCGCGCCAATCGGCAGCTGAATGATAACCGGATTAAACGCCAGTGACTCTTTAATTTCATTGACGGTTTTCTGAAAATCGGCTCGCTCACGATCCATTTTATTGATGGCGATTACAGTTGGTAAATTTCTCTCTTTTATAATATTCGAAAATTTAATGGTCTGTCCCTTCACTCCTAGCACAGCGCCGATTGTGAACAGGGCACTATCGCAGACATGAGAGACAGAGACAGTTTCATTAAGAAAGTTATCGTCACCAGGAGTGTCCATGAGGAACACACTGTGTTTTTTCCAAGTATAATTATGAAAACCTGTGTTGATGGATATATTCCTGGCTATTTCTTCATCTTCGTAATCCATCGATGAATGCCCTTCATCAACCTTACCGAGTCTGTTAATTTTTCCGGCTGTGAAAAGCATTGCCTCAGCAAGAGATGTTTTACCACAATTACCATGACCAATTATTGCAATATTCCTGACCATATTTGTTTCCTGCATTTGTATCTCCTCTAAAACGACGATTTATCAATGCCATATTCCAAACTCTCACCTCAAACACACCTAAACTTAGTACAAAAGACAGTACTCATATATTCAATTTCAAATTACAAAGTCAAGAAAGAATACTCATTGTAAAGTGTTTCAAAAAAAATATTTCGATGGAACTGACTGAATCGAATCAAATTTATGATTTTGTAGCATATTTTTTATTATCGGGGTATCCTGAAAACCCGAATTACTATTTCAGATTTTTCCGGATAATTTTCAGTTGACAGAACAGACAGCCAATAAAAGCACAATAGCTAAATCTGCAGCCACCGTCGGCATTGCTGTAATGTGCAGCAGAGTACTCGGCCTTGTTAGGGAACAAGTGTTCGCCGGACTTTTTGGCGCTGGATACACCTATGATTCCTTCGTTGTTGCATTTCGAATACCTAACCTACTTAGAGATCTTTTCGGCGAGGGTGCTCTCTCAGCCGCATTTGTCACAGTTTTCTCAGCATATGACACGAACCGCACTCAGGAAGATACCTGGAAATTGGCATCAAACGTATTGACCTTTATCTTGATTCTTCTTAGCATTTTAACACTGCTGGGAATATTTTTTTCCGAATCAATTGTCACTCTTTTAGCACCGGATTTTAGTCTCATCGCTGGAAAAACTGCGCTTACCACAAAGCTCACCCAAATAATGTTACCCTTTTTGGTCTTTATATCACTTTCTGCAGTGGTTATGGGGGTATTAAACACCAAAGGCCGATTTTTTATCCCGGCTATTGCATCCAGCTTTTTCAATCTAGGTTCCATAATTGGGGGCACCAGCCTGGCTTTTATCCTGCCCCATTTTGGACAACCAGCCATAGTCGGAATGGCTATAGGCACACTCATTGGTGGACTCCTGCAACTCGGAATTCAAATTCCTTCTTTGCTCAATACAGGTTTTAGATATACACCAACCCTCGACCTTTCAGATCCAGGACTACGCAGAATTCTCAAATTGATGATCCCGGCAACAGTCGGCCTGTCTGCCACCCAGATAAATATTTTCATCAACACCAATTTTGCCTCTTCCTGTGTTGAAGGGTCTGTATCCTGGCTCTATTATGCCTTCAGGCTTGTACAATTACCCATTGGGGTCTTTGGAGTTGCACTGTCGATAGCCATGCTGCCCATATTGGCAAAACAGGCTGCAAAAAAGAATATTGCCGAAATGAAAAAAACCATGGTTTCGTCGCTTACCATGGTTTTTGCTTTAACACTCCCCGCCACAGCAGGACTCATCATCCTTGCTGAACCGATTATCCGGCTAATTTTTGAGCACGGTGCTTTTACACCGGCAGACACCTTGGCAACTGCAAACACTCTGGCCCTTTATTCGATAGGACTATTTGCGTATTCTTCCAACAAAGTGCTCGTACCAGCTTTTTACGCCCTCGATAAAACTCACTATCCGGTCATTGCCAGTTTTATGGCAATTGGCTTCAATATTTTAATAATTAATTTAACTATCGGCCGCTTTGGCTACTTGGCAATCGCATTCTCCACTTCCTGCACCATGCTGATCAATTTTGTCTTTCTTATGATCGTGTTGTACAAGAACTTAAACGGTTTTTCTCTTGTCTACCTTGGAAAAAGCCTGGTGAAAATACTCTTGGCGACAGCTGCTCTTACCGGTCTACTTTTGTATGCCCTCCCCTTTTTCAAAACCTTCTTCGATAATTCAGTCATCCATCAGAGCGGTTCATTATTCACACTCATCCTGTCAGCAACCACCCTCTATGGTATAATTCTTCATCTATTAAAACTCACCGAGATGAACATCTTAACAGAAATGATCCGGTCAAAATTTTTCAACAAATAACCAGCCAGTCGGTGGGGATAAAGCCTTACTCAGTCTTTTTCTGCAGGGAGGAGATTTCCTCACGTAACTTTTCAACCTCTGCTTTCAAACGCTCGATATCCTCAACACGGGCTAACTGCATTTTAGCAATAGTGTTTTGCACCATGCTCTCTGTCTGACTTTTCATCGAATTGCGAGATTCTTCGGCACGGCTGAGCATTTCTTCGATTAATTTTTCCCCTTCCTGCTCAGACATTTTTCCCTTAACTATCAATTCCTTAGCAAGATCTTCAATTTTTTCCTTAGTCAAAGAAGCAACTCCGACACCAGTTAACACGGCCTTTTTAATAAGATCTATCATCTCGTTCTCCTTTGTGCTTTTTAATAAATCGATTTTTTACCCATCAGATAAATAGCAATCCCCTGCAGGGACTTTAAGAAAACGCCAAGATTATTGAGGAAACCTAGATTGTTTTTATTTAGCACACAGATCTCTCGAAAAAAATATCAGCTCTTTGACGCGCCTGTTCAATGCTGTCACTGTTTTGGATGGATGCTGCAAGGTGATGACCGAATTGAAATGAAGCAGCAAAGTATCGAGTAAATTGTTTCAGACGACCTAAACGCCTCTCTTGTGCAAACCGTAGCTCCAGCAGATCTATAAACTGAAAATAAATATCCGAACGTTCTTTTTGCACACTTTTTGTCCCAATCCCATACACCTCTCTCGCAATATCAGCACATAACCATGGTTGCTCAACAGCTCCGCGGCCAATCATCAATCCATCAGCACCTGAAAGCTCAAGACATCTCCTTGCATCTGCCGGGGAAAATATCCCTCCATTAGCAAGAATTGGCACTGATACAGCATCTTTTATTTCACCAATTACTGCCCATCGTGGTTTGCGACAAAATTTTTCACCGTTCAACCTTGCATGAATTGTAATCATATCTACCCCCTCTGCCTCAAGAAATAAGCAAAAAGATCGCAATTCATCAACATCATGGCTACGCCCTAACCGAATTTTAACGCTCAAGGGTAATTCTGTACTTTTTCTGAGCAGGCAAAGTACCTTTCGGAGCTGCTGAAGATTACCAGCAAGCACTGCTCCAGCCCCCTGTCTTCTGTGCACTGGCGCTGGACACCCAAGATTTAGATCTATACCCTCAGCACCAAGCTTGTGCAGTTTTTCAACAGCAGGGCCAATAGTAACCTCATTTGCTGCAATAATCTGATATACAAGTGGCTTTTCCGATTTATCCCTGACCAAAAGTGGTGAGATTAATTCGTTGTCGTGGGGCAACCTTTTTGCGGCCAGCATTTCGGTAAACATTAATCCAACCCCTCCCTGCTCCTGTACTAGGGTACGAAAGGCTGAATGCGAAATACCAACCATTGGTGCTAACACAATAGGTGGTGATATTTCGAGACCACGAACAATGAGATGTTTTCTAACTATATAATCTGACACTAATTTCTAAATAGTTACTCTTTTTACTTGATAACAGATAAAATTTTATTGTAGGAAATCTTATCTATTTTTTTAGCAAGTTTAACATGGACAGAAAAATCCTGCACAATCGGTGCAAAAAGCCTCACACCCACAATTACCCCATTTTGCTGCGGTAATTCCTCTTTTCCAACAATGATAGTTGTTTTGATATGTCGACCAAGAAGCAACCTTGCTTTATTGGTGTTTGAGATTTTAATTGTGAATGCCATTCCCTGTTCGGAAATATCAAAAAGTTCACCATTAAAATTCCTTTTTTCCACACTCCCATAGGGGTCCATCAGGACATTTTTGGTCTGAAGAACCACTGAGTGTCGAGGATATTCTCGGCGATCTCCGCCTGACATTTTCAATAATTCTGGAACGGGAGTATGCTTCTGACAGTATTTGCGCAACTTGTATTCGATACCGGGATGCTCTTCAGAAATCTTTTTAAACGCATCATGTTCTAAGACATGAACTTGGATCTCACCCAAGGCTCTAAGGGTAACAGTCCAAACCGAATTTGAAAAAAACTGGTCGCCGCCAAGCACATTACTGGGCCTCATTCTTTTCAGAAAAACCTCTCTTCCGCCCACAACACAGCTAAGGCTGATAAATCCAGAATTGAGAAAATATAAATTATTATCATTTTCGCCACTTTGAACAATCAGATCATCTTTATGATAATTCTCTTGTTTCAGTGAATGATAAAGTTCATTAAATTCCTCTGTTGTCATTTCTTCATACAACTCACTCCAAATTTCAAGATGGTGGCTGGTGATGGAAGTATTTCTTTGTTTTTCAATAAATTCTCCCAACTCTATGGCTTCGTTAAGTGCCATTGGATCAATTTCCATCAGTCTGTCTCGCAATAATTCTGCCACGGAAAAATCAGTTATTTTTGCGGCATTGATTGCATGGTTATACAACAGCTCTCCGGCCTGTTTTAACTCACCAGCACGAATTAGAGGCTGAATTTCTTCCTCCACTTTTCGAACTTTTCCAATGGCCATCTGCCTCAAAACAGGGTCGTGAGCAAAAGACACAGTATTATTGGGATCATCGGCACCCTGCATTTTGTGTCTTACCTTAGGCTCAATAACCATGAGTGCCTCATCTATATGAAGCAAAAGTTGTTCAGTTCCCTGTCCTTTTGAATATCCATCTCGCATGCTTTCTAGTTGCGAAATACTATTAATACATGGAATTTTTTTTAACGCTTCTATGAGAGCGTGCTGTAAATCAAAGCTTGATTGCGTCAACAGCTTTGTTTTCTTTCTCGCTAGACCTAGAATCGCCTCTAAAACATCTTCGTCATTATCTTCGTTATCGACAAGAAGACGAAGAATATGAATCTTCAGATGATCTTGGACATAGCCAAGACCCTTAATTAAACGGGGTTGCTGCATTGCCCCCCCCAATTTCACAACACATCTGATCATTTCATGTTGAATACGTGCATCAAAATGGCCAAAATATTTTGCTATGTGATCATAATGTGCATCAATGTTGATTTCAGAGACGATATATATGATGTTTTTCACGATGAACCATGGCGGATCTGATTCCAGACAAACTTCAAGCGCAGGTACTGCTGAATCACCAAAAGATGCAATGAGGTTGAGCAAACCCAGCCTTTCGGTTCTGCTGTCATTTGTGTTTGCCCGGCTAAGTAGATATGTTGGTGCTTTAGGACCTATGGAGTGCAGTATATTTTCAAAAATGGGTTGCAGTTGGTTTTCGAGCAGATATTCATCCGTCAACTTCTCTAGAATGGATTGTATTTCAAGTTTTTGTAAAGTTTTGCTGGTCTGACTTTTGATTGTGGTGCTCTTTTTCAAACTACCAGACTGAATTCTGTGCAAGAGTAGAACCACCTCTTCTGCTTCACTCCAACATGAGTTGTCTATTGCCCAAAACAGAACATCTTCAAGTCTCTTATTCAATACTGAAAATCCTGGAAGAAATTCACTCTCGAATTCAAGCCAATTACATAGAGCATGTCCCAAAACGAGAATGCTCGCCTTTTCATTTTGGGCAAGATACAATTTCGTAGCAAACGAAAGTAATGCTAAAGCCCTTTCCCTCACAGAGACTTCTTCAACAACCGCGCCTTCACCAAGTCGCATGAGAAGTTGTGTCTTTTTTTCTAAATTATCTGAAGGATCTGCCCAAAGATACGATTCCAGCCCACCAATAAATTCGTCGTTTTTCAGGACCTCAACATTTCCCTGAGCAAAATTGTTGAGATTATATGCAAATCGAAGCTCCTTTCGCTCTTTTTCAGCCGCAGCAATTTTTTTTGCAATAGTCCCTAAGGCTTCATTTGATTGTCCAGTTTTATTTTTCATCAGAAATAACTCACAAAAGATTTCAAACTATCACTTAGTTAAAACGCCCAGATGATGATACTTTTAAAGATAATAAAAAATCATTGGAGATTTTTATTGACACCACGAGCACTCATCGTGGTGTGTGTTAGAACCCTAAAAGAATCGGAAATACAGAGATTGTTCCTTTTTTTATGTGTTTTACTAAGATCCAGTCTACCACCTAGTCAAAAATAAGTAGCTAAAAAGCCTAATCAATAGAGGTCTCAGAAAAAATTACCTATGATATCGTAAACAATTATGAAGGATGAGGAAAGAAAATTACTCTAACAGGGTTGCTTCAATGCCATAGCTGAGTGATTTAAGGGATGCAGTGTATATCTTGATATTTGTGTACCAGTTACTTATTAATAACCACAACATAATCGTTTTCCCTACTATTATTGTTGAATAATCCTTCCAATTACTCTAAGTTTGTTGAGTTCCATTTTGCCAAAAGTTCCAAAAGGTCAGGTCATTACAAAATACAAAAAAATATAATGCAGCTCTTTTAAAACCATTGAGCCTCTTTAAATTATAAATTCCTAAGTAATAATCAATAATTAACATGCATAATCGAAGAATAGTTATCACCGGAGTCGGACTGGCTGCGCCAAACGGCTCAACCTTGGAAGAATACAGAGATAAGCTAATAAATGGGATCAGCGAAATCCAGGAAATCGACCTCAGATACTTTGGTAAGGCTCCAGCAGGTATTTGTTCATTTCCCGAAACCTTGTATCGAAAAAAGAAAGAAAACAAGAAAGGTACACGGGCGGGGTGTCTTGGCGTGTATTGTGCTAATGAAGCTCTCAGAAACGGAAATCTCGACATTACGCTGTACGATTCTTCCAAAATAGGCGTGTACATCGGCCTGACTGAGCATGGCACTGTTGAAACTGAAAACGAAGTCTATAATATTAGCAAATATAACCACAATGTTGACTACTGGACCCACCACCATAATCCAAGAACTGTTTTAAACAATCCTGCCGGGGAAATAACAATGAATCTCGGCATCACTGGTCCTCATTATGTCATTGGGGCAGCCTGCGCTGCAGGTAACGCCTCGCTTATCCAAGCAGTTCAGATGATGAGGCTTGGCGAAGTCGACATGGCTTTTGCTGGTGGTATTTCAGAATCAGTTGGATCTTTCGGCATTTTTGCTAGTTTTAAGGCCCAGGGAGCTCTAGGGGAAGCTGACGATCCAAGACTCGCAACTCGACCTTTCGATATAAATAGAAATGGTATAGTCATCTCTGAAGGTGCCTGTATTTATACCTTAGAGTATCTTGATAAAGCATTGGAGAGGGGTGCACATATTTACGGAGAGATTGTCGGGTATGCTATGAATTCCGACGCAAGAGACTTCGTTCTCCCCTATGGTAAGCGGCAAGCTGAGTGCATGCGTCTGGCATTACAAAGGGCGGAATTAGGCCCGCAGGAAATTGATATTGTCAATACCCACGCAACAGGAACGAAACAGGGTGATATTGAGGAATGTAAAGCCATTAGAGAAGTTTTTGCTGAGAGTAAAACCACTTATATAAATAATACTAAAAGCATCATCGGCCACGCTATGGGAGCAGCAGGTGTGCTTGAACTTGCTGGAAACCTGCCGTCATTCGATGATGGAATAGTACACCCGACCATCAACGTAGAAAACCTTGACCCGGAATGTGAGCTAAAGAATCTGGTAGTCAATAAAGCAATTCAAGCAGAGTCTATCAACACGATACTCAACAATTCGTTTGGAATGGTCGGCATCAATTCCACAGTAATAGTAAAAAAATACACTATCAGCTAATTTTTTCATCCTTGAATTAAAATAACTATAAACAAGAAAGCTCAGGTATGTTATAGGAAGAGTTTTGCCATAAATCAAATACACGTTCCCATTTGGCTTTGGGAGTTTTAATATTACAACCTTTTTTGCCGTACACGTCGAAGCTGGAGAATTTAATGACAAGTGAAGAGATCAAAGATCTGATACTAGAAATTATTGAAGATATAGATGACGAAGCAGACTTTGAAAGTCTAGATGCCAATCAACCTCTACGAGACCAACTGGACCTAGACTCAATGGACTTTCTTGATATCGTCATGGAACTTAGAAAAAGACATCAACTTCAAATTCCAGAGGAAGATTATCCCAACTTAGCTACTCTAAACAGCTGCGCTTCCTATCTTGAGCCGCTCTTGAAAGACGCCTGATTTTGTGAAAATTCCTGTACTTGTTATTGGCGGTGGTCTTTCAGGTTTGGCCGCCGCCATCCGAGTTGCACGATTCAACCCTCATGTAATCCTGTTAGAAAAACACTCCCGACTTGGTGGACTCAATTCCTATTTTTACCGTAACAAGAAACTCTATGAGACCGGTCTGCATGCCATAACCAATTACGCCGAGCCTAGAGACAAAAAAGCTCCTTTAAACAGGTTATTTCGGCAATTAAAACTCAAAAGAAGTTCGCTCACTTTCTGTGAGCAGCATCAAAGTGAAGTTGTGTTTCGCAACTGTGCATCCCTGAAGTTTTCCAATGATTTTGATTTATTTCAAAGTCAAATCTCCACCAACTTTCCAGCTGCCAGCGACAGTTTCCAAAAACTGCTTCACTTTCTGCAAAATTTCGATCCCTTTATCCCCACACCATTCAAATCAGCCAAGACTTTTCTTTTAGAGCTACTTAAAGATTCACTTCTCGTAGACATGATTCTTTGTCCGTTAATGTATTATGGTTCGAGCTACGAAAATGACATGGATCTGTCCCAGTTCGCCATTATGTTTCAAGCAATATATAAAGAGGGAATGTTTCGTCCTCATGGCACTATTAAAGATTTTCTCGATTTTCTTGTTGGCCATTATCGTGAACTTGGGGGAGAGATAAAAACCAGTTGCGGTGTAGAAAGAATCATTCATCACAAGAATAAAGCAGTTGGAGTGCTGCTTGAGTCAGGGGAACACATTGAATGTGACCATCTGCTTTCTACCATCGGCTACGACGAAACGATGAATCTTTTTAGAGACAGGAATAAAGCGACATCTGGCGAGCATCAACGACTTGGTTTTATTGAAACAATTTATCAAATTCCTAAAAAATCAGCGCCGTCCCTGCCAACTGACAAAACTATTATTTTCTACAACGATACAGAACGTTTTTCTTATAAAAAACCAGATGATTTTGTCGATTTCACAAGCGGAGTCATCTGTTTTCCTGGAAATTTTCAAGGTATCCAGCCTAAAGAATTAAGAGAAATTCGCTCAACACACCTAGCAAATTATGATCAGTGGAAAACGCTCTCATCAGACCCCAAGCAGTACAAAATCCAAAAAAAGTTGGCATCGCAAAGCTCGAGCAAATGTCTTGAGACTATATTTGGCAGTTTCACCACAAATATTTTATATGAAAACACCTTTACTCCTGTTACCATTGAGCGTTACACTTCCAAAATCGAAGGGGCAATTTATGGAAACCCCATAAAAAGAAAAGATGGTAATATCGGATTCACCAATCTTTTTCTTGCTGGTACCGATCAAGGGTTTCTTGGAATTATAGGCTCCATGCTCAGCGGGGTATCCATCGTCAATCAACATATCCTGCCTAAATTGTAAATTAACAGTTACTCGAACCTCTTTCATCAAGTTACTACTTTATGCCTGTCTCATTTTCTCAATTAAACGACCAATACGACGTCATCATTATAGGTTCCGGTCTAGGTGGACTAACAACTGCTAATAGACTTGCCTATTGCGGCCATAAGGTCCTGCTTCTTGAACACCATCATAGATTGGGTGGACTTTCTACCTGGTTTAAACGCCGGGGTCATATTTTCGATATATCTCTGCACGGCTTCCCTTACGGAATGGTTAAAACCTGTAAGAAATACTGGAACAAGGCAATTATGCAATCTATTGTACAATTGCCGAATATCGTCTTTGACAACCCACAGTTTTCATTGCGTACTACCTTTGATAAAGAAGATTTCAGCGAACTGCTTCGGTCTCATTTTAAAATCCCCAGGGAAACCATTACTCGCTTCTTTACAACCGTTGCTGGGATGAATTTTTATGACGACCAGTCAATGACGACCAGGGAATTGTTTGAGCGCTTTTTCCCTGGGAGAAGTGATGTGCACAGGCTACTTATGGAGCCGATCACTTACGCCAATGGTTCAACATTGGATGATCCGGCTATTACCTACGGCATCGTTTTTTCCAATTTCATGAACAAAGGAGTCTTTACCTTTGAGGGTGGGACAGATAAACTCATTGGCATGATGACTGACGAACTTGAGAAAAATGGTGTGACCATCTGCACTAAGGCAAAAGTTGATAAAATAATAACTGAAAAAGGTAAAGTCAGAGGTGTCTCAGTTCATGGCAAGACTATTTCTTCGAAAGCAGTAGTCTCCAACAGCGGTATAACAAATACCATCAAAAACCTCACTGACCGAGATGTTTATTCAGAGGAATTTTTGCAAAAGGCCGATAAAATACGGGTTAACACTTCTAGCTGTCAGGTATATCTCGGGATAAGGCAAGGAGAAAAAATAGATGATGTCGGCGACCTTCTATTCACTTCAAAGTCACCGGAGTTCGATTCTGAAGAACTTCTCGACATGAAAACCAAGTCGAAGACCTTTTCGATTTACTATCCTAAAACGAGACCAGGTGTTGACCAATATACCATTGTGGCATCAATGAACAGCCGCTACGATGATTGGGCAACGCTTGACGAAGAAACCTACCAGCTTGAAAAACAGTCCCTCATAAGTCGATCCATTTCCGACCTAGAGAAATACCTCCCTGGTGTAACTGATAAAATCGACTGGTCAGAAGCTGCCACACCACGAACATTTAACAGCTACACTCTTCACACTCAGGGGACATCTTTTGGCACCAAGTTTGAAGGACTGGACATCTCCAGGACTATTTTCAAAGAGGTAGCAGGATTGTTTCATGTAGGTTCAGTGGGAATAATTATGTCAGGCTGGCTTGGGGCAATAAACTACGGAGTCATTGTCGCAAATGACGTTGACAGTTTCATCAGGACATAAGGGACAATATGGAAGATTTTAGTGGTCAAACTGTAGTTGTCAGCGGAGCAACAAGAGGCATCGGCAGAGCCATTGCGGGAGCTTTTCTCACGCAAGGAGCAAACGTCATAGGGGTATATGCAGGAAACAGCCAGGCAGCGCGCTCGTTTTCTGAAGAATTCAAAAGATACTCCTCGCAGATCGACCTTCTGCAGTGTGATATCTCAAAAGAGATCGAAGTCACCGCACTTTTCGCCATGATTGAAGAGAGATATCAGTCTCTTGATGTTCTGGTAAATAATGCAGGGATCCGCAGGGACGCTGTTCTTGCTTTGATGCAAAGCGAAGACTGGCAACAGGTGATAGACATCAACTTGACCGGAACATATTTTATGGCCAAGCAAGCGGTGTTACTAATGATGCAGAAAAAATATGGTCGGATAATTAATATTACCTCCCCTGTTGCCCACCTCGGTTTTTCTGGCCAGTCTAACTACGCCGCCTCCAAAGCAGGGCAAGTGGCCTTGACTAAAACACTGGCCAAAGAAGTTGCGAAGAAAAAGATTACCGTTAATTGTGTATCTCCTGGTTTTATTGCCACTGATTTCATTAATGACTTAAGTAAGGAACAACTGGCAACGTATAAAAAAATGGTGCCGATGCGGCGATTTGGAACCCCCGAGGAAGTTGCCGATGCAGTTTTGTTTCTTTCAGGGAAACGGGCAACTTATATAACTGGCACAGTTTTGGAAATAGATGGTGGGCTCTAGTTATGGACTCATATGAAGAAATATCCAGCCTCATTCCCCACCGTCCGCCTTTTTTGTGGGTTGATACAATCATATCCTTTGGGGACGAGACTATAGTAACCGAAAAAACGATTCCGACTGATCTAGACGTTTTTGCCGGTCATTATCCAAACAACCCCATAATGCCCGGAGTACTCCTCTGCGAAGCCATTTTTCAGAGCGGTGCCTTGCTCATTGGAAAAATGACCAAACCACTGGAATCCGAGCCATATCTTATCCCTGTACTGACTCGTATTAACAACGCAAAATTCAAAAGAAATATCCTTCCTGGGGACACTGTACAGATAACGGTTCAAATGACCGAATCCCTCTCCTCGGTCAGCTTTTTCAAGGGTAGTATGAAGGTTAAAGGAAAAACTGCAGTTCAGGTAGATTTTGCTTGTGCAATGGTCGCCTCCAGCCAATAATTTTATTTTATTAACTCTATTGGTGCTCCTACCTCACAAACCCTGTTCTATCAATTGATCTGTTGAATTTTTAATCAAAGCAGGTAAGATACCAATTTTGAATTTTCGCGTTATATTGATCACAAATTAAGGTTATAAAATTACCGGATTAGCCGGGACTCGCAGTAACACATACTTACTCGTGTCTTCTATATATTAAGGATCCACTCGTGCAACTATCAATTACCGATATGATTTTACATGCTGGCCCTGTTGGCCAGATGGTGATGCTTACCCTGCTTATTTTTTCGCTTGTTTCCTGGACTATAGTGATAATGAAAGCTCGTTTGTTCAGGAAGGTACGCCTTGATTCCGAAGACTTTGTGGACACTTTCTGGACATCCACCAATCTGAGTGAAGCATATAAGAATGCAAGTGAATTTGAATATTCTCCACAGGCAGAAGTTTTTGTAGCAGGTTTTGGCGAGCTCGAAAAAATTAATAAAATCCGCAATAGAAAAGATGAGAACAGGGGGACCGACACGCTTGATATGCAGCTCGCCACAATGGACAACCTTAAGCGTGCAATCAGAAAAGCGGCATCACAAAACATCAATCAACTCGGCAGTAACCTGCCCTTTTTGGCAACAACCGGAAGCGCTGCTCCTTTTATAGGATTATTTGGTACTGTTTGGGGGATCATGGCCTCTTTTCACGATATAGGCCAAAGGGGATCTGCATCACTTGCTGTTGTCGCTCCAGGAATTTCAGAGGCACTGGTTGCCACCGCAGCAGGTTTGGCTGTTGCCATTCCTGCAGTTATTTTCTACAACTATTTTTCCAACAAACTTGATGAAATTGATGGAGAGATCTCCAATTTTTCCACCGATTTTCTGAATCTCGTTGAACGAGATCTGTTGAGCAGAGTGTAGAACAATGGGCCCAGTAAGAAGCAACGGTAGGAAAAAACTGGTATCTGATATCAATGTTACCCCCATGGTCGATGTCATGTTGGTACTTTTGATAATCTTCATGGTAACTGCGCCGATGATGACCCAGGGGGTTAACGTTGAACTCCCCGAAACCACTGCAAAATCACTCAGGCAAGAAGAAAAGCCTATTGTTATAACCATTAGTAAAGAGGGAAATATAAGCATAAACAATATCCCTCTCGCACGCGCTCTTATGGTTCAGGAACTGCAAAAAAATTATAATTCTAACAAAAACCAACCCATCTTCCTTCGAGCTGACAAAAACGTTGCCTATGGTCACGTAGTCACTGTAATGGCAGATATAAAATCAGTCGGTTTTGATAAGATAGGTATGATTACCAAGCCTCCTGAGAAAGAGTAAAAAAAGTGGACCAAGTTTATCGAGTTACCGCTATGCTGTCGAATGAATGGAAACTCCCCTTGAATCTGGCCATAGGTATTCATGTACTGGCCCTTTTGGGAGCATTATATCTGCCAGGTATCTTTGCTGCCAAGCCAAGATTCGCAGACATTTATACTGTGAGTATCATCAATATAGCAGAACCCACTGCTAAGCCTCCATCTGCGACTAAAGCTCTACCAGCTACTCCTCCTCCAACAATTACCCCTCCGATAAAAGCCAAAAAAGTCGCTCCTATTGCAGAGGCTCAGGAAAAGGTGCTCCCCAGCCCACAAAAATCGATATCTCTTAAACCATTAAAAAAGAAAAAAATACAAAAAATCAAACCAACTCAAGACAATAACCGCAAGAAAGAACTCGCCCGTCAAAACAGACAAAAGCTTGCAGAAGCAATAAGGGAAGAAGAACTGCTCTTACAAAAAGCAAAACGTGCACAGGCTGCTCTTGAAGCCGAACGCAATCTCCTTCAAACACAAAAGATCCCTAACGAAACTCAAACAACAACATCTGAAGATCCCAGTGACAATGCTACAAATGCTTCCTCTTCTGGCACTTCAAGCAGTACAAATCTTCTTGAAAGTCAATATCTCGCATCTGTCTTCAATAGGTTGCATCAATTCTGGACACCTCCAGAATACTTGCAACAAGATCCTGATTTAACCACCGTCGTTGTAATTACTATCAATTTGGATGGTAAAATCTCCGACACGCTTTTTGAAAGTAAATCAGGCAACAGGGTTTTTGATCAGTTTGTTAGTAAAACCATTACAGCAGCAGACCCTATGCCTCCCATTCCACCGGCAATGAAAAAGCAACGGTTTGAAATCGGTTTGCGTTTCAGGCCGGGCAGTATACAGTAGAATTTCACAACAGTTCATACCAATGGTGCAACTTATAATGATAAAAACTACAATCCGACGTTTCTTTTTTCTGCTTTGTCTATTATCTCTTGCGCAGCCCGTAATTGGGGCAGAGCGCGTCTACCTTGATATTACCGCAACTGAAACAAGGAAAATTAACATTGCTGTACCGGGATTTCAAAACAAAGAACTCACTCCCAAAAACCCGGTTATAGGTAAACAAATCGCAAATATTCTCAGCAAATCACTAAAATTTCATGGCATCATTTCCATAGTGTCTTCTGTCGATTATGGCGGGCTCCAAAATGACGAGTGGAAAAAGATAGGAGCTGACTATACCGTTGTAGGTCATTATGAGCTTCAGTCCGATTCGGTAAAACTTGAAATGAGACTGCTCGACGTAGCTGCTAATGAAATTATTATGGGGAAAAGTTTTTCTGGAACATTGCAGCAAAAAGAGCAAATGATTTTCAAATTTTCCGACAGCGTTATCAACACACTAACCGGAAAACCTGGAATTGCTTCCACACGAATTGCCTTCGTCAATGGGGAAAATAACGTAAAAGAAGTATATCTGACAGATATACTTGGAACAAAATTTAAGCAAATTACCAGGCACAAGCACCTTACGGTCTCCCCTAGATTTGTCCCGGGTGGAAACTACCTGACCTACACCTCTTATCACAGTGGTAACCAGAATTTATATATCACAGATCTGCGCCAGAACGTTACCACCCGTGCACTTTCAAGACGCAAAGGATTAAATCTTGCGCCAGCATGGTCGTCAGATGGTAAATACATGGTCCTCACCCTTTCTAAAAACGGCAATCCAGATCTTTACTTGCTTGATTCCAAGGGGGAGATACTTGAGCAACTGACTAAGCGTGCCGGGATCAACGTGTCCCCTACCTGGTCGCCTGACGGCAACCATCTCGTTTTTGTTTCGGATCGAAGTGGGCAACCACAGCTTTATCTCATGGAGATGCGGACCAGAAAAGTAAAACGATTGACCTTTGAGGGATCTGAAAATGCAGAACCCAACTGGTCACCAACTGAAGACCTTATAGTTTATTCTAGTTTAAGGGACGGCATATACCAGTTGTTTACCCTTAATCCATTCAATAATACATCCCCGGTTCAGCTAACAGATGATCTTAGCTACCACGAATCACCTTGCTGGTCACCTGACGGTAACCAAATCATATTTGCAAAACGTGATGGCCAAAAGAATCAAATATACGGTATAATGAAAAATGGTACTTTTCAAAGAAGACTTTTCACTCTTCCCGGCAGCCAAAATTATCCCCAATGGTCTAAATAAGACCTTCAGTGAATAAATTTAGCAAATAAAATATATTATGAAAAAAACATTATTAAATTTTATGCTCCTTGGTTCAATTGCACCTTTTCTTGTTCAATGTGCATCACAGACTGACGTCGACGATTTACGATATCAACTACGTATTGTAAATAAGAAACTCGAAGATATGAAGTCTAATACTGTGGGGCAACTCCAGAAGCGTCAGGCTGCCGCCTCAGGTCAAGTAGACCAGGTTGAACTCGATATTCTTGAGTTAAAAAGCCAACTTGAAGAAACTTATCACTTAAACCAGACACTTAAAGAACAAAACAAAGAACTTGAAGCGACTATTTCCAGTGTTGTTCAGGAAGAAACCGCCAAACGTGAAGAGGCGTTGAAGCAATTCGAAGAAAGTCAACGGGATAATGAAAAGAGACTTACGGAAGACCTCAACAAGAAACTGAGATTACAGCAGGAAAGACTTAATGCTATCCAGCAAGCTCGTATAAAAGAAGCCGAACGCAGGGCCAAGGATGCTGCTCTGGCTGCACAGTTAGCGAAATCTCGATCTAAGTCTGCCAATTCCAAAATTGCTTCTTCAAAATCAAAAAAACATATCCGATTGACTCAGAAAAAAATTAAATTAAATCCCAAAGTCGCCCCAGCTGAAAAACCCGTCGTTTCAAAGACAAAGCAAACTCCAACACCTGCAGTCAAAAATACCGTAGCTGCAGAACTACCATCTAGCGACTTTAATACTGCTCAAAAACTTTATAAAAACGGGAAATACAGTCAAGCGCTAAAATTATTTGAGCAAATCGCCAGCAATTCATCCTCATCAGATCAAGTTGATGCCCGGTTTATGATGGGAGAATGCCTTTTTAAACAAAAGGAATATGATAAAGCGATAATGCAGTATCAAAACATTATTTCTCAGCATGCAAATCATCCCAAGTCCCCAGAAGCAATGCTTCAACAAGGCACCGCCTTTGAAAAACTTGCCGATAAGGATACAGCGAAGGTTATTTATAAAAAATTGCTTAAAAAATATAGCTCTTCTCCAGAGGCGACAATTGCCCAGGAAAAGCTTAGCAAGCTTTAATATTTGGGATTTGAGGTTTTGAAAAATCGTCTTGATCAGATATTAATCCAAAGAAATATCGCTCCAACAATAGAATCAGCACGAGCAATGATTATTGCCGGTGAAGTTTTTATAAATGAACAAATATCTGATAAACCGGGGCGACTCTGCTCAAATGATGTTTCTCTTCGTATTAAAGAGAAATGTCCATATGTCTCCCGTGGAGGTCTTAAACTAGAGAAGGCACTCAGTCATTTTCGCATATCAGTTTCTAACCTGACCGCAATAGATATAGGTGCGTCCAGCGGTGGCTTTACTGATTGCCTTTTGCAACACAATGCCAAGAAAGTATACGCCGTAGATGTTGCTTATGGCCAATTGGCTTGGAAAATCAGACAAGATCCGAGAGTGGTTGTTCTCGAACGTTTCAACGCTAGAAATATCTCTTCCAAAGATATTGGCAGCGACCCCATTGAACTTGCGGTTATGGACGTCTCGTTTATTTCTCTTACTACCCTTCTACCACCAATCTCCAAACTTTTTATCCAAGACGTTGCGATTCTCGCCCTCATCAAACCTCAGTTTGAACTACCTCGAACTGATATTGGCCCCAAAGGTGTTGTCAGCGATCCCTATCTACACCAAAAGGCTATTGATAAGATCGAATCCTTTGTCCAGCATGTTGGACTAGTAAGTAGGGGGACTGTCCCTTCACCAATACTCGGCCCAAAAGGTAATCGTGAGTTTCTCATTTATATTAGCTCTAAACAATCATTATAGAACTTCATATTTACATCATTTCTTTTTTGCAATCCTTTAACCGACAAATAATATTTACCATGAACCAAATACTCATTTTTCAATGTGTACTTATTTTTACCCTCCTTCTATCAGGTTCCGCAATTTGTCAGACACCCAAGCATGTTAATGCTATTTCCTTTTCCCTCCTTTATTCGAGTAACGTTTTAGGCGAATACGAGCCCTGTGGTTGAAAGTCCAAGCAGCTGGGTGGACTATCCGGCAAAGCACATTTAATAGAAAAACTTAGAGCTGAGAAAAAACAAGGCTTAGTTGCTGTTGATTCTGGCAATCTTCTTTTTAAAAAAGCTCTCCAAGGCTCAAAGAAGGGGGACAATTTTAACAACACAGCCGCTTTAATCAGCGCTTATGGGATTGTAAGAGCATATAAACATATGTCCTATGACGCTGTTGCCATAAGTACTGCAGATCTTTCTGCTGGATCTGAATTTTTCCAGCGATCTATTGAGAGTGAATTTCCCTGGGTTGCTGCCAATGTTTTTGATAACAAAGCGAATAGAGCCTTTTCGCCCCATGTCGTAACAAAGATAGGTGATCTAGTTATTGGAATAATCGGCCTTACTGGAACTTCCCAAAATGCTGTCGCAGATTTTGATATCACAGACTGGCGCCAGGCACTTCAACGGGAAATAACCTTGCTTGAAAAGAGGTGCGACATACTTGTGGTTCTTTCCAACCTAAACTCTTCAGAAAATATAGAAATACAACGAGATTTTAATCAAGTAGACATCATTGTTACAGCTGACAAGAAAGGTAAAAATATTCAGCCTCTTGTAACGCCAAATAGTTTACTCATACAAAGTGGAGATCGAGGTAAATATTTAGGAAAACTTGATATCACCTGGCAAGGCTCAAGTAATTGGCTTGATGCATCGTCTCAATCAATCAATCATCAAAAAAACAGACTCAGGTCCATTGATAGCCAGTTACGTCAACTTGAAAGACAACAAAGCTTAACAGGAAGGGATGTCACTCAGAAAATGGCCCGACTTCAATCATCTCGACAAATAATATCCGACCAAATTGTACAGAAAACAGCTGAACTGGCGGAACAAAAGATAAAACCATCTAATAGTTATAAATCCTACTTTCTATCTGTCATACCAAAATCAACAAATGGTAATGTCGGTCTAATCGTTCAGGATATAAAAAAGAGTAAGAACGCGTTCAACAGATATCGTCGCAAAAATATACAATCCGATAATCCAGCTCTTCAAGTTGCACTGGATAATGAGATAATTGTCGGTGTTACCAGTTGCTCAGGTTGCCACGAAAAGCAAATTGCATTCTGGAACAGTACAGGCCATGCAAAAGCATACACTACGCTCTCTCAACAAGGTCAGTCTTTTAATCTCCAATGTCTTCCATGTCATGTAACTGCAGGTAAAATAAGAGCTACATCGGGTGAGTCTGAGTTACTCTATCTTCTCACCCTCAAGAGTGATCGCCAAACAATCGGTTGTGAGGTCTGTCACGGCCCCGGCCAGCAGCATCTCCTTTTACCTGACGAAATTACCCCAATGCGTCTGCCTGAGGAAGAAATCTGCATACAATGCCATACCCCTGATCGTGACAGCAATTTTGATTATCAGAATAAACTCCAAATAATTGCCTGTCCGTCAGATTTAAATTGAAGATAGATATAAAAAAGGGCAGTTACATTAAAATGTAACTGCCCTCAATATTCTTCCGAACGAATTCGAAAGCGTAGGTCGTAATCAGAATCTTCTAATTAACAACCAAAAGCGTTTTGCAGATTTGGAACAGTTTGCTTCTTACGGCTCATCATACCGGGAATCCACATTGAATTTCCATCAAGTTTGGTATCGAATGCTTTTTCAATAAGAGCTGGGTCATCGGAGAGGACCACAAGATCGGTACCCTCTTTAACAACATCGGTGAGCATAAGCAGTACAGTGTGACGACCATCTGCTTTGACTTCTTCCATTGCTTTTACAAGTGACTCACGAACATCAGCAACCTGGTCAAGAGCTGCAAGTTCAAGCTGACCAACACCTACTTTGTTTCCCTTCATGTCAAAGTCTTTGTAGTCACGGAACAGCAAATCTTTAGCTGGTACGCCATCAACAGCGGATTTAGCTTTTAACATTTCCATGAAAAGCTCTTCAGTATCTTCAACACCAGCAATAACTTTCAGGTCATTGACAGCAACCTTGTCATCTTCGGTACAGGTTGGTGATTTGAAGTTAACAGTGTCACTCAAAATTGCTGCCAGCATTCCACCAGCAACATCCTTAGGAATTGCGACACCGGCTTCCTTGAACATTTTATTTAATACAGTACCGGTACAGCCAACGGGCTCTGCTCTGAAAAGTATCGGATTGTTAGTGGTAACATCACCAATTTTGTGATGATCAACAACTGCAACCAAATCAGCAGAATCCAAATTAGCAGGTCCCTGAGCAATATCACTAAAGTCTACTAGCGCAATTTCTTTTCCAGCTGCATCATCGAGCAATTCTGGTGCGGCGAGACCGAAACGATTCAAGACGGTAGTAGATTCAGGATTTAGATCAGCAGCAGCAATTTGCATACAAGCCTTTGCTTCCATACCTTGTGCATTAAGCAGAGTTGCAAGTGCGATCGCAGATGTTACTGAATCGGTATCAGGATTTGCATGTCCAACAACAGAAATAGCCATTAACTTTCCTCCAAATTAAATTAATATTAGTAACCGAAAACATGTGTCTTTATTTATTATATTATTTACTTAAATTCCACTGGTCTTATTTTTTAGACACCCCAAAATAGTGTTTTCGATACTATCAGTCAAGTATTAAAAAAATCTTGTGCAGATTGACCTACCAATAATTTCCAGCTACTTCACCAAGAGTAACAATTGCTCAAGTCAGTTAAAATTCGTCTATTCTTCCGTGACTTTGCATTAAGTTTGGAGTATCTTTTTTGCCAAACAGCTCATCAACCAGGTGTCCCCAAACTTTTATATTGCGTGAACATTTGATGGAAGACCAAAACGACAAAACCCCACCGCGTTCTCGGGTAAAAAAAAGATCAAACATATCTATTTATGTTGCCATTGCGGCTGGTGTAACAATAGGTATCCTTTTTTACCTTTTCATGCAAAATAGCCCATCTACTCTCCACATCGCACCTCCCGATAACTCTACTGGTGTTAGTGTTGGTAGTTCTAAAGTAATAGATCCTTCAACAGATACAATAGATCAGGAAGAGGAAGTTTTGGCTTCACCTGATGTCGTCATCACCAATGACAAACGACCGAATGACATTAACAATTCCCATTCACAGGAGAGAGGGCTGAACGCAGATTCGCTAACTTCAGGCACTACAGAGAATACGTCAAACCTTATTCAACAGAACCTCTTTTCGGAAAGTGATCCTCAAAATCTCATTGATGAAATTAATTCCTTTTACACTCACCTGGACCAACAACCTTACATTCATAGTTTCGGCCTGAAAGAAACAAGTAAGGTCCACTTTTCCAAACTTCTGCAAAAGCTTGTCGACCATCCACCAGTGGTCACTCGTGAAACCGACGACTTATACACCCTTCTTAAAAACACTGCCCATTTTTTCAGAATCATAGGTAAAGAAAACATAAACATTATCAAAGGGATCCTTGGTAATGAACAAAACTCCTTTGAACATATCCTTGAAATTTTTTATAAGCTTACTTACCATCCAGATTATTTAAAAAAAGAGTACTCACTGTCAATTCCACCTGATGCTCTAACTGATTACGCAGCCTTTTTTCTCAATACCATGGGAGGGCGACTTTACCTCTTTCGTCGCGATTCCACCTCAAGAATGGTGGTTAACTACTATGCCATAATTTCAATTGATCGCGCTAATATTGAAGGAAACGGTGGCCATGGCATTGATTTAAAACCATCAATTCTTTCTCTCATCGAAGAGATAGAAAATGGTGGTGGAAGGTTGCAACTTAAAGAAAAATATCTCGACACATTGTATGATCTCCAGGAAAAATACAGTTAGCTCCGTCAATAAATAATTCACTCTGTCCTCAATTTGCTATCATCAGTCAAGTGCGATATACTTGTGCAATTGGAGTTCTATAAGGAGCTATAAATGCAACTAAGTTCAATCACACGTCCCGTCATAAACAGTTCTCTAATTGACACTGTTAATAAGGCAAATGGCCAGACCTCAACATCTTCTCATTTCCAAAAAAATCTTACTGGGAGAGAGGATACAGTTATAATTTCACAAGAAGGTAAAGACAAAGCCTATCTTACAAAGTCTTTTACGGTTGCTCATACATCTGCTACATACCAATCCTCTGAGATACTTGACCAGCAGCAACTCCTAGAACTCCAAAAACTTAAAAGACGTGACCAAGAAGTCCGAACACATGAGCAAGCGCATCTTTCTGCTGCTGGGCAATATGCCCAGGGAGGTGCCACGTTTACCTATCAAAAAGGTCCTGATGGTGGATCATACGCAATAGGGGGAGAAGTAGGCATAGATGTCGCTAAAGAATCAAGCCCCCAAGCAACAATAACCAAAATGCAGGCGATCAAACGTGCAGCTTTGGCCCCAGCCAACCCATCCGGGGCCGATAAAAGAATAGCTGCCCAAGCTAACGCCAAAGAGTCACAGGCCAGACAAGAGCTACTTAATACCCGACAGGAAAATTTACTTCGTGGAGAATCCGCATCTAACCGTCCCCCTGAGGGTAAGGAGAAGGAGGCCAGGCAGGTACATAAATCAGAGTTAGTGGCATCCAGCTATAGCAGTTTAAAAACTAAATTGGCCTCTTATGTACAAATGAGCGAAAATTAATATTATTAATTTTGTTCTCACGACCTATAAGCCAATTTTACTCATTATATTGTCCCTATTATGAATCAATCCCATTACAATAAAGATCTCTTCTCTTTTCTCTCCTCTTCACCCACTCCCTTTCATGCAGTATCAGGTATTGAAAGCTTTCTTCGTTCACAAGGGTTTGCACAGTTGCATGAAAACACACCATGGCAACTTAAAAAAGGCTCTTCTTACTTCCTTTCAAGAGAAAACAGTGCGACCGTTGCCTTTACATTAGGCAGTGACGAAAAAAGCACACAGGGCTTTAGAATGCTCGGTGCCCATACCGATAGCCCATGTCTACAGGTCAAGCCGCGTGCCGATGTCAAAACAGGCGAGTATCATCAACTTGGAGTCGAAGTATATGGCGGACCTTTATTGGGTACATGGTTTGATCGGGACCTTTCACTTGCAGGAAGAGTTGTCTGCGAAATGAAGGACGGGAAATTAGCGGTACTATTGGTTAACTTTAACCGGCCGCTACTATCCATTCCAAGCATAGCCATCCATTTTAATAGAGAAGCGAATACTCAAAATAACATCGACCGACAAAAACATCTTCCGCCGATTATCGCACAGGCAATCGACAAACAATTACCAGAGCTGCGCAAACTACTGCTTGAGCAAATTCAGCACGAGCACTCCAAGGCTACAGTTGAGCAAATCCTTGCTTTTGATCTCTTCTGCTACGATTTTGTGGGTCCTGCCTATATCGGCATAAATAATGAATTTATCAGCTCTGCCAGACTCGACAATCTGCTAAGTTGTCATGCCGGCATAACAGCAATAGCCCGTGCTGACAGAACCAAAAACGCTTTTCTCTTCTGTGCCAATCACGAGGAAAATGGATCTACTTCAGCTACTGGAGCACACGGCTCTTTTATCGACTCAGTACTTGAACGAATCGTCCCAGACCCCGAATCAAAGAGAATAACACTAAGCAATTCTTTTCTAATTTCTATGGATAACGCCCATGCTGTCCATCCAAATTTCATGGACAAAATGGATCCGGCGCATGACGTCCAACTCAACAAAGGACCGGTAATAAAACTGAATGCCAATCAACGCTATGCCACCAATAGCCTCAGTTCAGCAACATATAAGCATATCTGCAAAGAGGCAGGAATTACCCCTCAGGAATTTGTCATGCGCAGTGACATGCCCTGTGGTAGCACTATAGGCCCCATTACCGCAGCCCGCTTAGGTGTAAAAACTATAGATATAGGTGTGCCAAGCCTGGCAATGCACTCCATTCGAGAACTCACGGGCTGCAGTGATCCTTTTCTGTTATACCGTACTATATTGCAGTTTTTAAATAGTAATACTCACAGGCAACTACTAGATTAAATGAAACAGAAGCTTAACCGGATTTCACATTTAATTTTGCTATTTTTCTTTATCCTTATTGCTGCTACAGAAGCTCGTGCTAATTTATATAGCTCTGTCAAAAAATATAAGGATAAAGGTATCAGCCAGGAAGATATAAAAAAACTTTCCCATTACGATCATCTCATTCGCTACTTTTCAGATTATTCCTATTTCAGCCCTGAGCATAAGGTCAGTCCGGATTTTATTCGGGCACTCATCCTGGCCGAGTCAGGGGCAAATCCACAGGCGGTATCAAATAAAAATGCTCTTGGCCTTGGCCAAATTCTTCTGACAACCGGTAAGGAAGCAGCGGTAAAGCTAGCTCAATCACCGATACAATTTCGTTACGTTTCAAAAGATAGGCTCCAAAACTTATGTGAAACCGACCTCTTTGATCCTGCAGTTAACATCCTGATAACCTGTTATCTTGTCGCAAAATATATTTACAAATTCGACGGAAAACTTGAGCTGGTGCTCTCTGCTTGGAATGCCGGAGAAAATACTGAATCACTTAGTCGTGGCAGACACGCTCCCTACAGAGAGACAGAAAACCTTATAGGTAAAGTTAACGCATACTTCTTGTATCTTCAAAAAAACCAAACATTTCCATGATCTTTCTTATTGATTTTGTTCATCTCCCGCACATTCTCCTCCATAGCTAAAGAAATATTATTTTAGTTTTTAATTATTTAATTACATTGCTTTGTAAATAATATAATTGTTATGAGTTCTTTTACCTCTTGGTTTTTCGGATATTTATAATGTCACCTAGGTGTTGAGCAGGCTTTCACTTACTACATTGTGGTATTTACAAAATATTATCCGATAAGTATGATACGCAACGATTTGTGTTGTAGTACATTGTAGTACACTGAGTGATACCCTTTTAATAATCCAGAGATTATCAAACCTTCTCTGCAATCTTTTCTATTCTTTAATAAACATAATGCAGAAGAGTTCACCGACCGACCACATTGCCACGCTCTATCGGTTCTGTGCCCAAAGTATGCAATATCCAGATCCTGAATGGTTTTCCGACAACTACCTGGTAAGTCTTTACGGGCTACTTGATGCACTTGGAGGGGAACAAGAAAAGGAATCTTTGCAAGACGAATTCAGTCAGAGCAAAGATATTCTAGAAGATCTCCAGGTTGAATACACCCGTCTATTTATCAATGGTGTGCCACATGTTGCTGCTCCACCCTATGCTTCTGTTTATTTGGAAAAAACTCTCAGAGGGAAATACTCAGACGAGATCCTGACATATTACCGTTCACTTGGCTACGACCTTACGGATAATGCAGATCTTCCCGACAGCTTAATACATCAGCTTGAATTTCTCTCTTTTTTGGCAGAAGACCAAAACAGAGATAAAGAAGAGGAATTTTTGGCTCGGTTTTTACTCCCATGGTATCCAATTTTTGCATCAAAGGTTAAAGAGGAAGCCCAGCATCCTTTTTACAAGATCATCATAAGCTTTATTGATTTTTTCACAAAGGAGGAAAAGTAATATGGCGTTCAACATAACGAGGCGTAAATTTTTACAATCTGCCTCATTGGCAGCTGTCGCAATCCCCCTTTCTGGCGCAATAGCATCAGAAACTGGAATCACACGTTCTCCTCTTGAAGCAAAAGGGTCATTGAAAGATGAAACCGTTGTTGGCGGTGTCTGTGAAATGTGCTTTTGGAGATGTCAACTCGTTGGCAAGAAGCGAGGCGACAGACTGGTCAAACTTGAAGGTAATCCAAAGTCAATTGACAACGGTGCCTCTATTTGTGCACGAGGAAATGCTGGCATTCAGCTGCTATATGATCCAGATAGGTTAAAGTACCCCTTGAAAAATGTTGGTGAACGCGGCAATCCCAAGTGGAAAAGAATTAGCTGGAAAGAAGCACTCGATGAATGCGGTACTAAACTTAAAGCAGTACAGGATAAATACGGTCCACAAGGACTTAGCATGTTTCCCCATGGTTCAACCGCAAAATACCCCATGCATTTCATGGAGCGCACGGTTGGCACCCATAATGTAAGCGAGGCCTCTTTTTTTCAGTGTCGAGGTATTCGAGATACCGCATACATCGCGACTACAGGTATGGCACCTGGCGAACATGTTGATATGCCGAATGCCAAGGTCATTTTCCTACTTGGAGGTCATTTTGGTGAAAATGTCCATGTAAGCCATATTAAGCGCTATATTAAAGGCTTGCAAAATGGAGCAAAACTGATTGTTGTTGACCCCCGCTACTCTGCTTCTGCTGCTAAATCAGATATATGGGTGAAGATCAAGCCTGGAACTGACACTGCATTCCTACTGGCTATTATGAACTATCTCGTCACTAAGAATAAATATGACGCAGACTTTATTGAAGAGTATGCAGATGGCTTTGATGAATTCAAAGAGGGTATTAAAGGCTGGAGCCTTGAAAAAGCGGCAAAAGAATGCGACATCCCCGCCAGTCAGATCAAAGAAGTAGCGGAAATGCTTGCGGCTAATTCGCCTAATGTTTCTATCCATCCCGGTCGACATGTTTCCTGGTATGGCAACGATTTTCAGCGGCAGCGCTCTCTGGCCTGCCTTACGGGACTTCTTGGTGCTTATTTCGTTAAAGGCGGCTGGGTTCCTCCTAAGGGACCAAAGGTTGGAAAAGTCAGTTGGGCCAAAAAAGAGCATGACGGCGAACACAATCTCAATCAAAACGAAGATGAAGAAGAACTCTACCCTTTTTCTCCTCCGGGAACCCCCACAGAACTTATCAGAGATGCTGCTTTGACCGGAAAACCGTATCCCATTAAAGGGTGCGTGATCTGGGGACAGAATCCTATCCAGACCATTCCCGGTCAGGAGAAGATGAAAGATGTGCTGAAGCAGATGGATTTCGTCATGTGCGTTGATGTCATGCCAACAGATGCAACTATGTGGGCTGACATCCTCCTGCCAGAGGTGAGTTACCTTGAGCGATACGATTATATTAAAACTGGCACACAATGGGATTTTGCTGACAAACACCAGCAGTACATTACGGCAAGGATGCCCCTTGCCGCACCGATGTTTGAACGAAAAGATCAGGTCTACATCACCAATGAAATTGCCAAAAGGATGGGTTATGAAAAAGACATTCCTGTGCAGACAATTGAAGAAATGGTGGAGAAAAACCTCAGTGTTGCCAAACTTTCCATTGCTCAACTGATAAAAGAAGATGGCATTCATCTCCGCGAAGGCAAGGACCCATACAAGATGCCTGAGGATTTTGAAGTTCTGCTTTTCAATGAGGATCTTGAAGATGCCGGATTTCCTGGCGTCCCTACCTACATCCCTGTCGAAGAGGTACCTGCCGGATTTGCGAGACTGCTCTATGGTCGAGTTCCGGTACATACCTTTAACAGAACACAGAATAATATCTGGCTGAATAGGGCTATGCCCGACAATCCAGTATGGCTCAATGATAAGGCTGCTGCTGAAATGGGCCTTAAGGATGGAGATGTTGTGGGCTTTATCAATCAGGAAGGGATAAAGTCACGAACGACCACCACCGTTAAAACAACCCCAGGCATTCGAATTGATTCCGTTTTCATGGCCCATGGCTATGGATCAGCAAACCCACTCATGAGCGTAGGTGTTGATGCCGGTGTCGATGACACGAGTCTGATGACCAAAATTACAGTTGACCCTGAGACCGGGGCCCATGGAATGCGCAATAACTTTGTCAAATTAATCAAAGACGGCAAAGTTATTGATATTCCGGCCGCTGTCTAAATTCGGCTTTAAAGATATTATTTCAGGAGAATACAATGCAATACGGAATGATTATCGACCTTGAACGATGTGTTGGCTGTCATGCCTGCACCATCGCCTGCAAAGCAGAATGGGAGGTCCCTGTAGATTTTTATCGTAACTGGGTATTTCGAATGGGCCCGAGCATGGTAGGCAATGAAATTGCCTCAACCTATTACCCCGGGCTTTGCAATCACTGCACAGAGCCGGTATGTGTACCAGAGTGTCCTGCCGACACTGAGGAAATGACCTTCACCAATGCCAAAACCGGTGAAACCACTACAATAGAGGTCGCAGCGACCTGGAAGGATCCGTTTGACGGTACAGTGCAGATAGATAAAAATCGCTGTATTGGCTGCGGGGCCTGTGTTGATGCCTGCCCTTACAATGCCCGCTATGTTAACCCAGATTTGATTGATGATGTCTCAGAAGATGGTAAGGCTGACAAATGTACCTACTGCAAGCCACGTGTTGACGCTGGTTCGCAGCCCGCCTGTGTACAAACCTGCATCACCGGGGCCAGGATTTTCGGGGACTTGGATGATCCAAAATCTGAGGTTGCCAAATATGTGAAAAAAGGTGCCAAAGGCATCGAGCCCACTGATGGTGAACTTGGCCCAAACAGCAGGTATTCTGGCGTTAAAAAAGATATGGATTTACTCTTTTCGAGCCATACACCTGAACTAGCTGATCTTGGACAGGTAAGAAGAAGAGCTATGCTCGCATCCATGGTAAAACCTGCCATGAAGAAGATCAGGAACCTCGGCCTGCTTGGTGTCGTCGGTGCCCTTTTAGCAAAAGATCTAGTAGATCAAGACCCTAAAAAATAAACAGCTGTCTTTAATACAGGTTGCTCTTTTTTAGAGCAAAGTCTGAAAAGCGCGATAATCTCCTATTTGATTATCGCGCTTTTGTTTATATTATAATCAACACAAAGTTTTTTCAAACTGCCTGCAGGCTGCCACTGCACTCTTATACTGTAAACCTAGATAAAAGGATTTTCTCCATGAGCACAGACGATAAGAAAATCATCTATTCGATGATAAAAGTAAGCAAATATTACGATAGTCAACCTGTTTTAAAAGATATATCACTCTCCTATTTTTATGGTGCTAAGATTGGTGTTCTGGGATTGAATGGTTCCGGAAAAAGTACCCTTTTAAAAATTCTTGCCGGCATCGATACAGATTTCAATGGAGAAACCCATCTTTCACCTGGCCACAGGGTCGATTATCTTCCTCAAGAACCTGAACTAGATCCTGAGAAAACAGTTAAACAGATTGTAGAAGAAGGGGTTCAGGAAACAGTTGACCTGCTCAATGAATTCAACGAAATTAATGAAAAATTCGCTGAGCCCATGTCTGACGATGAAATGCAGACCCTTATAGATAGGCAAGGAACAGTACAGGAAAAACTGGACAACCTTTCTGCCTGGGATCTCGATAGCCGTCTAGAAATGGCTATGGACGCACTTCGCTGCCCACCATCTGACACCAAGTGCGGTATTCTGTCTGGTGGAGAAAAACGTCGTGTGGCCTTATGCAGGATTCTTCTCAAGCAACCAGAAATTCTTCTTCTGGACGAACCTACTAACCACCTTGACGCCGAATCCGTCGCCTGGCTTGAACAGCATTTACAGGCTTATCCAGGAACAGTCATTGCTGTCACCCATGATAGATATTTCCTCGACAATGTCGCAGGCTGGATCCTCGAGCTAGACCGAGGCATAGGGATACCATGGAAGGGTAACTACTCCTCCTGGCTGGAGCAAAAAGAGAAGCGCCTGGCCATGGAAGAAAAGAAAGAAAGTGATCGGCAAAGGACGCTGCGCCGGGAACTGGAATGGATAAAAATGAGCCCTAAGGGAAGGCGAAGCAAGTCGAAAGCTCGAATAACTTCTTATGAACAATTGCTTTCCAAAGAATCAGAAAAACTTGCCAAAGATTTAGAAATTTTTATTCCACCCGGTCCACGACTGGGCAAGGTTGTCATCGAATCTGACAATGTCACCAAATGTTTTGGAGATCGCCTCCTCGTTGAAAACATGGATTTCAGTCTCCCCCCTGGTGGTATCGTTGGCGTTATCGGTCCAAACGGTGCTGGAAAAAGTACCCTATTTAAAATGATTATCGGCCAGGAAACACCTGATTCGGGGTCAATACGGCTAGGGGATACTGTAAAACTTGCCTATGTTGACCAAAGCCGCGATGTACTCGATCCCGAGCAGACCATCTGGCAGGCCATCTCCGATGGCCAGGACACGGTCTGGCTTGGCACTAAAGAGATAAACAGTCGTGCCTATGTTGGAAAATTTAATTTCTCGGGATCTGACCAGCAAAAAAAGGTAGGTCTTTTATCAGGCGGACAGCGTAATCGCGTTCACCTGGCTAAAACTTTAAAAGAAGGTGGTAATGTTCTACTTCTTGATGAACCAACTAATGATCTGGATGTGAACACCTTGCGGGCACTAGAAGAAGCACTTGAGAACTTTGGTGGCTGTGCTGTAGTAATTAGTCATGACAGGTGGTTTCTTGACAGGATTGCCACCCATATCCTGGCCTTTGAAGGGGATTCACAAATTGTTTGGTTTGAAGGAAACTATTCAGATTACGAAAAAGATAGGAAAGATAGACTTGGTGCAGCAGCCGATCAGCCTCACCGCATTAAATACAGGAACCTGACCAGGGATTAACAGATATCAATAACTAGTAAATATATAACAGTCCTAAGCATTGTTGTAAGATGCTTAGGACTGTTATATTCTTTTACTCAACTGCCCTGGAGCTCAGTAAGCAAAGACCGCAAATCGTCCATTTTATCACGGGCAACCTCCAACCCCCCAGCCCTACTATCTTCCTCAATCTGTGTTGCAACCTCATTTATACCAAGAATTCCGAGACTGGCAGCGGCACCTTTTATTGAGTGGGCTGCAGACATAACCTTTGCTGCTGATCCTTCACCAATGCCTTGATCTATGAGTTGCACATCCGACTTAAAGGAATTCTTAAATATTTCCAGTAATTCCTCCAATAATTCAGTGTCATCGGCGGCCTGCTCTAAGGCAAATTCTTTGTCCCATTTTAATTTATCCATATCCATTCCTGTCAAATGTACCCAGCTGAAGCAATCGAGATTTTTTTCAAATCCTCATTGCTACTAACAGTGCAACTACTTCAGATATTATTGAAAATATAATAATGAATAATCAATAATGTATTGATTATTCATTATTTTCCACACTCCTAGCGAGTTCTCTAGACAAATCGATCTGTCCAGGACGAATAAGGGTGAGGTTACTGTTGTGAATACCAAGAATGGTCGAACAAAGTCCAGCAGCAGTTTTCCCGCCATCAAGTATATAATCAACAGCATTGCCAAACATTGCTTCCACCTCTTTTGCCGATTGAGCTGGAGGACGACCTGATATATTCGCACTCGTTGCGGTGATTGGTGTCCCCATCCGCCTTACAAGTTCCTGTGCGACAGGATGTGGCGAGATCCTCACCCCAACTGTTCCTGTTTCCCCTGTAATCTGATGATTAAGAGTCGATTTAGCCGGGAAAATGAGAGTCAGTGCCCCTGGCCAATATTTTTTAATGAGCGCCAAATAGACTGGTGGTATCATCTGGGTGATTAAACCAAGTTGCTCTGTTTTTTCAATAAGCAAAAGCAAGGGCTTATCCTTCTGTCGCTTTTTCATCGCATATACCTTCGTGACGGCAGAAGAACAAGAGGGATCAACAGCCAAGCCATAGTAAGTTTCGGTAGGAAAAGCAACAACCCCCCCTTGACGTAAATGATCTACAGCGTTGTTGATCGATTTCCCTATACAACTTGGGGAACGATTTTTACACATGTATTTTTCTGTTTTTTTCTTCCACTTCTGCGATCATGTCCTGGCGCAATTTAACAAGTTTCTTACCAAGCTCTGGTTCGTTCAATGCAAGAATTTTCAAGGCAAATATTCCTGCATTTTTGGCACCTGCTTTACCAATTCCAACTGTACCTACAGGAATACCAGGGGGCATCTGCACTGTTGACAGAAGCGCGTCCAATCCACCTAAAGAAGAAGAGTCCAACGGCACGCCAATTACAGGAAGATCAGTTTGCGAAGCGAGTACACCAGCCAGGTGGGCGGCCATACCTGCCCCGGCAATTATTACCTTCAATCCTCTTTTTTGAGCATTTTGCGCATACTCAACAGCTCGTTCTGGTGTACGGTGTGCTGACGCAACTGTCATCTCGCAACAGATATCAACTGATTTCAAAAAATCGACTGCGGCTTTCATAACAGGGAGGTCTGAATCACTCCCCATAACTATTCCAACCAGAGGCTTATGTGCAGCAACCAAATTACGCCGCAATGCCTTCTCACCAATGTCACGTCTACAATAACAGTTCGTCCATTTAATCTCATCTACGGCACTATATGCCCTGGTTATAGCATCCTTCAAAGTGTTGCCTACAGCAGTGATTCCAAGCACCCGCCCCCCGTTAGTAACGGTTCGTCCATTTTTCCTTGATGTGCCAGCATGAAAGACCTCAACCCCACGGCATTCAGACGCTTTAGTCAATCCTTTAATGACCTTACCATTGTCATATGGCCCAGGATATCCACCCGAAGACATGACAACACAGACCGTTGGTCGCGGATCAATTTTCATCTCAACACGATCCAGCTTTCCATCAATAGCAGCCTCAAAGATATCGATAATATCACTTTTAAGTCGCATCAACAGTGGCTGCGCTTCAGGATCACCAAAGCGACAATTAAATTCCAGAACGTTAATTTTATCACCATCAATCATCAGCCCTGCATAAAGCATCCCTTTGTATGGTCGTCCTTCGGCCTCCAACCCCTTTACAGTAGGCAACATGACCCTGTTCATGACAAAATCCGCTATTTCATCTGTCACCACCGGTGCTGGGGAGTAGGCACCCATTCCACCAGTATTGGGACCTTCATCTTTTTCAAATATAGCCTTGTGATCCTGAGAAGTAGGCAGCGGGAGAACGGTCTTACCATCAGTAAAGGCAATAAAAGAGGCCTCTTCACCTGTGAGACATGATTCGATAACAATCGTGTCACCAGCCTCGCCAAAAGCCTTGTCAGCCATAATAAGATCTACGGCTTGTTTGGCTTCTTCAATAGTTTTTGCAACTATCACCCCTTTGCCTGCAGCAAGACCGTCTGCCTTAACGACGATAGGTGCACCCTGAGAATCGATATATTTTTTTGCCTTGTCCCTGTTCTTGAAAACTTTAAATGCAGCGGTGGGAATGTTATATTTTTGAAGGAACTCTTTAGAAAAAACCTTGCTGCCTTCGAGTTCAGCAGCCTTCTTGGTAGGACCGAAAATTCTGAGACCATTCTTTTCGAATGTGTCAACGAGACCTGCGACCAGAGATGACTCTGGCCCAACAACCGTCAAATCGATTTTTTCCTTCTTGGCAAATTTCAGTAATTTTTTGACATCAGTCACTGCAATATCAACACAATCTGCCATTCTGCTAATTCCAGCATTGCCTGGAGCACAAAATATTTTTTCGGCCTTTTCACTTTGCTTGATCTTCCAGACAAGTGCATGCTCCCTTCCACCTGAACCAACAACAAGAATCTTCATAGGCTACTCCAGTCAGTTTGTTATTTAAAAAAGTTTGTTTGCGTCGAGAAAACAGGACAATCATCCCTGTCGTTTTGATTGATCGTTGACAAAAGGGATGCGAAATATTACATGAATGAATAGTCATTCATATTTCTGTATTTTAATTGTTTTACTTTCGAACTTTCTATTTAGAGAATGAAAGCAGAAAATAAACATTCAAAAATTATATCAGCTGCCACTAAAGTCTTTGCAAAAAAAGGATTTTTCACAGCTAGAATATCCGATATCGCCAAAGAAGCCAAGGTTGCTGATGGAACAATTTATCTCTATTTCAATAACAAATACGATATTCTGCTGTCCGTATTTGAAGAAGAGGTAGGGAAAATCGTCGAAAAAACTGAAAAATTAATCAGTAAAGAGGAAGATCCGCAAAAAATGCTGGAAATCTATACTATTCAGCACCTCATGGCCATGAAAAAAAATAAAAACCTTGCTGAAGTTATTCAAATCGAACTGCGACAAACTAACAAGGTTATTAGAGATTATCGAAACAACAAGTTTAGTGAGTACGTTGGAATAATAGCAAATATAATAAAAGAAGGTCAAAATAGTGGTATCTACAGAACCGATATTAAACCGGATATAGCCAAACGGGTTTATTTTGGTGCCTTAGATGAAGTTTCAAGAGTCTGGAACGCATCACTTGAAACTCATTACACTGTTGAAGAAATTGCAGATCATGTCCTTTCTATGTTCCTGGCGGGTATTCTTCACAAACCCGCTTAAAGCAAAGAAGGTAGCTATCCCACAAGACTACAGCACATCCGGCCTTAAGAAAACGTTGACGGGCTAATCGCCATTACTTCAAACTCTCTCGTTCCACCAGGGGTGACAGCCAGAACATCATCCCCTTCCTCTTTACCGAGCATGCTTTTCCCTAGTGGAGACAGAACAGAGATTGAGCCTTTTTTAACATCTGCTTCCTCCGGTCCCAGTAACTGATAGGTGACCTCTTCGTCTGTATCCAAGTCAAGCAGTTGAACCACAGTACCGAATACTATATTATTGGTGTTCACCTTTAAGCAATCTATGACTTCCGCACGTGATAACTTATCCTTTAATTCGAGTATTCGACCCTCGATATGGCCTTGTCTGTCTTTAGCTGCGTGATATTCGGCATTCTCTTTTAGATCACCATGCTCCCGTGCGACCTCAATAGCCTTGACTACTACACCCCGTTCTACCCTTTCAAGATGTTGCAGTTCTTCTCTTAATTTCTTATTACCTGATTTCGACATCGGGATTCTTTGAATCATTTAAAACCTCCATAAAAAAATCCTGAAAAGGCCCCAAACTGCGGAACCCCTGACAGGAGATACAGACAAAGTTGTTATCACCAGCGATAGTGCAAAGACATTGATAGTCCTTTTGCCTCATACTCATCGCTTTTTGAAAAAGTAAAGTTGCCTTTTAATAAAAAATGCGGACTCATTTCAAGGAAAATATTCAATTTGGTTGTAAAGGAGACGTTTTCATTTTCCTCAAGACCAATCGCATTATCAAACGCGTAATAACTCATTCCTCTTTTGGGACCTTGCTCAAAGCCAAGAAAATCATGTTGAAAATGCAAAGTAAGGAGATGATCAGTAAAAGAAGAAGGGCTCCAGTAAAGTGGATCATCCAACTCATTGCTTACATCATCTGATTCGGATCTATTTTCATGGTCGTTATTCAAATATTGGTAATCATATTTCAATGCCATCTGCAAAGAATCTCCAAAAATACTGTACGATGAAAACACGTGAACTTTATTCTGAGAATTATCGTCGCTATAATCACGATGCTCCAAGTCCCCTCCGAAAGATAACCCACTTTGAGTTTCAATTCCCAACCCTGTTTCTATTGCATGGTAGGAGATCTGCTGCTGAATTGCAGCAATTGTATCGTACACGGGTCTTTTTTCAAAAAGAATATAAGCGCTAACATAATCATCAATTTGCCCTTTTATGGCGACTTCGTATTGATAATCTGTGTCATCATTACCATCAGTTAGTTTTTCTGCTCCGGCTCCAAATACTAATTCATAAGCTCTTGTGAATTCATAGGTTGTAACACCATAGAAAAAATTGCTTCTGGTCGATTCATCAGTATGAACAGATTCGAAGTGATTGTTTGCATAGGTAAGACGAATATCTGTATCAAGATCCGGAGTAAACCAAAAAGACGTTCCAAAGCTTGTCGTCGCCACATCTATTTCCCCATCCCTGCCATCCTTCTCATCATAAGAGGCATTAACAATACTCTGTGGACTGATCTGCAGGGTGTTTCTTTCTCTTGATTCCTCAATATCTGGGGACGTGGCCCCACGCTTTTGCATAGCCTCATAAACCTGTGCTTCCTTACGATATTTACCTATTTTACTATAAATATTGGCAAGATCGATCATTCCTTCAGAAGGATCATCTTCCAGAAGTCGTTTGTAACTTTGCTCGGCATAATAATAATTGCGATCAAAGATAGCTTTTCGAGCCATATATTCATTGGTGATTAACTGCTGCCAACTGTATTTTTCATACAAATCAGATACAATTGCCCCTGCTTCATTGCCTTGGTTATCAATAAGAAACGAAGGTGACATCAAGTCCTTGAGCACATTAGGTTCAGACTGCAACATGAGCATCATCGACTCCCAGAAGCTTTTCTCTTTAGTAAGTGAATGATAGTTTATTTGCTTTTCCCTAAACTTCTCACTCACCAGTTCCAAGACTGGAGGAGCCAATAAATGTTGGTAAATAAGTAGTGATTTTTCTTGCTTTTTATCGCCCCATAATAATCTGGCTAAGATGAGGGATTCTTCAACATCTTCGCTAAGTATTTCATTTTTTTCAAGTTGTTCATCAACTTCAGCGCCACTCAGTTCTCTTTTCAAGAGAACCAATCCATTATCATAACGACCTCTGCGTGTTTCAACTTCTATTCGTTTCTTATAAAAATAATGTTCTTCCGGAAATTGTCGTACAAGTAAGGACAATAATTCAGCAGCGCTATCACTCCTTCCTCTAACGATCATTAGTTCAGCCAAAATTGCACGGCCAGCAACAGAGTCAGGAAATCTGTCAAGCACTATCCTTAAATGTATTTCAGCAGCATCATATTCCTGAAAACCAAGCTCTTTGTCTGCTAATGCCAGCAATCTCGTTAATATTGGATTACCCTCAATATATATCTTGCTGTCAGCATCCTGTACCTGCTCAGCAATTTTTAATTTTCGAGTTAAGATTCTCCTCAAAATGTGCAGCTCTGGGTCAAAAGACCATTGAGTCCACATTTCTTCACATTGCTTATATGCATCCAGATAATTTCCATTGTGAAAACTCAGCCAACAACGTTTTCTCTCAAGACTTCTTAGAAGAGGCTCGAGCTTTTGTGAAATCTCAGTATTTTCAGATAAAGTCAGATAATTATCAATAATCGCAAGACTCTCTCCATATTTTCCTTGAGCTTTTAATATATCCACATTCAGCAAAAGCGTCCTGCATCCAACAGGATCCATGGAGAAGCTAGAATCATTCTGATTTAATTCTTTCAGTAAAGCATGATACCATACCTCAGCATCTGTGATTTTCTTATCAACAGTGGCATTCTCAGCCAACTGAAAAAGTATATCTTCGACATACACCTCCTTATTGAGAAGTTGACGAAGAAGTTGTTCCGCGCGTCTCGTTTTTCCTTCTTTTCGCAAAGAAAGCGCCCTTTGCATATCTAATCGGGTGATTTTTCCCTTTGAGCCGGAAAAATAATCTCTAGCCCAGTGATATACAGTTTCATACTCGTGAAACATAAAATTATAGGTAAGAAGCTCTAAATAGGAAGACACAAATTCAAAAGACATGGCATCATCGAATTCTCTCAATCCCCTGTTAAAAAGAGATTTTAGCTTAGCAGAGTTACCGAGTCTTCCAGCCAAATGAAGACATTTAGTTCTGAGCTGTAAATCTATTGGATCAAGTGATAACCCAAATTCAAAAGAATTAAGAGCTTCAGTTTCTAAACCAAGTTTCTCTTCTGTGTCTCCTCTATCCAGATAGTAGGACTTTGTTTTACTCGTTTCCTTGGTAACAGCAGAGAGATAGTCCAGAGCCTTCCTGTAATCAGCTAGTTGATAATATTGACGCGCAATTCTTAAGGCGATTCCATCCTCGCGAGGTGAATTATTGTAAATTATGGTCAGGACCTCGGTTAATTCTATGGTTTGATTATTTTTTTCGAAAATATCCGCCATCTGATGAAAAATTGCCAGACGGTTAAGCGAAATTTCTGCTAAATCATTCCAAAGTTGCATTGCCCCACCATTTTCAACTATCGGAAGGAAGTCATTTGCCAATGAAGTCTGAATAGTAGCAATTTTTTGTCTTATAACTAGATTATCAGGGTGTTTTTGTAAGTATCTGTCATAATAGTAAAGTGCAGTATCAGGCCTGCCTAAATCACGCTCACAAACCACACCCGCTTCCAAGAGAAAAACATCGTTTATTTCATTATTATCAGCAAGATACCTAAGATGTAGTAGTGCAGCTTCGAATTCTCCATTCTCCGCATAGTATTTTACTAATTTTTGACGAAATGGCATATATCTTGGATTCCGTTCAAGATATTTCAGCCAAAGGATGCTTAATTGTTTTTCAAAGCCAGGTACATCAAAACTCTCTATGGCTTGAAATATTATACGATCCTCGACGTCTATGTTCTCAAGCAATCTTGTGTAAAGTTTTCTGGATTTTTCTTCCATCCCAAGAGCATGAGCATCTAAAGCCAGGTAATGTACTATCCTATCATTTTCAGGATGACGTAAACTGAATTGCTCTAAAAGGGAAAATGCTAGCTCTTTTTTCCCAAGTTTTCTCAGGCTAGTTGCAAGCCCCAAAAGAGCAGTATCGGAATATATTCCAGCAGGGTCCTTTTCAAAAACTTTACCGTAGTAACGAATCGCGGTAAGGTAATTTTTCCAATGAGTCGCAACAACCGCACCAGCGAGGAGATAATCGCTATTGCTTGGTCCCCTATCCAACAATCCCCCAATGATTTTTGTGGCAGCTGAATAATCTTCGACTAGCAAAAGAACTTTACAATATTCCCAATTAGCTTCTTCAATGTTCGGTTTAAGCCTGAACAAATCAGAATAAGCTTTGATTGCCAGTGAGTATTCTCCGTTACGGGCAAACATCCTTGCCTGATCCCAAAAAACTTTCCATTCAGGTTGTCCAGGCTCACTTTGAACCATTGAAATATTTCGATCAGGAGCTATTCTTTCCGCAGAAATAGAGGCAGATACAGCAAGCCCAAGGAAAAGAATAAATAATAATAATTGGCAGGCTTTGATTGTTTTCAGCCTAGGTGTGGTCATTGGCAAATGAGGGTATATGAGAATGGATGGTTATCTGCATCTGACAACCATCCACAATTTCCATATATCAAATTTTCGTATTCGGTGAATGAGGTGCACAAATCTATCATTATGCATTGAATAAGAAAAAAGATTAAACGTCTAAAAATGACTCCCTCATGGTAACCTTTTAGCCGTAAAACTGCACTATTTTATCAACGACATAAGCCTGCATGGCTTCAGTGAGTTCCGGATATATTGGCAAAGCAATGGTTGTGTCAGCGGCCTTTACTGCTTCAGGGCAATGAATCTCGGTTCCACTAGAACCAAGACATGCCTGCTTATGCAGAGGAACCGGATAATAAATTTCACAGCCAATATCGTTTTTACCAAGCCAATCTCTTAGTTCATTTCTGCGATCAACACGAAGAACATATTGATTATGAATGTGAAAATTTGGGGTTCTATCGTCTCCGGCAGAGATATCGGAATAAACATTTCGAGGTAGAACAATTTGCTTAGAAGCAGTAAGGCCGGTTTCAGTAAACAGTCTATCATATCTGCTGGCATTTTCGCTTCGTTGTGTATGCCATCTTTCTAAATAAGGTAATTTCACTCTCAGTGCTGCTGCCTGAATCGGATCCAGACGGAAATTCCCCCCGACAATTTTATGATAGTACTTAGGATGGGCACCATGATTTCGCATCAAAACCAGTTTTTCAGCAAATTCTTTATCCTGGGTTACGACCATACCTGCATCTCCAACACCACCAAGATTCTTACTTGGGAAAAAGGAAAAACATCCAGCAATCCCCATAGAGCCTGCACGTTTGCAGTCGATTTCCCCTGCACTGGGCATTGGATATTCGGACCCAATAGCTTGAGCGGCATCCTCAACGACTGGTATCTCATATCGATTTGCCAGCTCCATAATGGCTTTCATATCCGCACATTGACCATAAAGGTGGACAGGTACAATGGCTTTTATTTTACGCTCAGTATCGGCAGCCAGTAGCTCCTCCATCCGAGTCGGATCGATATTAAAGCTCACCGGATCAATATCTGCAAAAACAGGTGTTGCACCAACCCTTAGGATAACTCCCATAGTTGCAAAAAAAGAATATGGTGTGGTCAGAACTTGATCACCAGGTCCAATTCCAAGGGTCATCAGGGATATCAATAGTGCATCGGTGCCACTCGTCACACCAACTCCGTAAGCCGTTCCACAGTATTCAGCAATCTCTTTCTCAAAAGCCTCAACCTCAGGTCCCTGGATATAACGTGTAGATTTAACGACACGAGTAACAGCTTCAATAAGATCATCTTCGAGGTACTCCAGTTGCGCCTGGAGATCGAGCAAAGGTACTTTCATAATAAATATATTTGTGTTGGATTTTTTTTATAGGAGGAATAACGAAATGCCCCCCTTGGGGGGCATTGTCTTGAATCAGGATGATGAATTGATAACGATTTTCTCGCCATCAAAATAATCTACGATATCAGGCATTTCAGCCTCGAGATACTTCTTCATTTTTTTCAGAAGATTAACTTCTATCTGACGAACACGTTCCCTGGAAATATCGAACCTGTCAGCAATATTCTGTAATGTTAGCGGTTCATCTGTCAACAACCGCTTCTCCAGGATCATCCTCTCCTTGTCATTAAGTTTAACCTTAAGTGTATCAAGGAGTTCGGTCAGTTTAGCCTTAATCTCCTTACCGGCAACCGTTGATTCTATTCCCGGGCCGTTACTGGGGAGGAAATTTTTTTGTTCATCTTCGGAATCAGAACGAACAGGACTTTCCAAGGAGACATCCCAGTTATCCATACGCTGCCCCATTTCAATGACTTCACGCTCTTTAACGTTGAGACGTTCTGCCAATAATTTGGGTTCAGCTGCAAAACCTTGTCCTTCGAGGAGTTTCCGTTCCTTGTTAAGACTAAAAAAGAGCTTACGTTGCGCTTGGGTTGTACCGATTTTGACTAGTCGCCAGTTATCCATAATGAATTTGAGCACATATGCCCTAATCCAGTAAGCAGCGTAATATGAAAATTTAACCCCTCGGTATGGATCAAATTTTTTGGTTGCCTGAACTAAACCGACATTGCCTTCCTGAATCAGATCCATAAAGTTCTGCATCCAGTATTTTTGGAAATCCATGGCCACTTTCACAACCAGGCGAAGATTAGAACTCACCAGTCGATATGCGGCGTCCTGATCACCATCCTCACGGAAACGGACAGCCAATTCATCGGTCTCTTCTCTTGTTAGAAGTTCATATTGACTGATTTCTTGCAGGTATCGATGAAGAGCCGGATTACTGAGGGCGGGTAGGTTTTCCTCCTCTGAAACTGAAACCAAAGGATTTTCGTAGGCCTCGTCTATACCTCTGCTCTTTGACTCAATCACCTTATCCACAGAATCTGTTTTTTTATCAGGAGCGATTGTAGTATTTTTACTCATATATTTGTCTCTCCGGTAAAATATACCCAGAAAATTTAGAAAAACTATGATAATACTCTACCAAGATTAAAGTGCAATCATATTATTTTTAACAAAAAGGTAAATCTGTTTGACTTCTTGCTCCTACTGTACCTTATATAGAACACAACATATAGAAAATTCTATTTTATTAGTGAACGAGATATGCTAAATACCATTACCTCGGGTACAGAGCCCGGTATCACTGAAAATAACCTGTTTCTTCTCAGCCCACTCCAACATACAAAAAATGAATAATATTAGAAACTTTAGCATAATCGCACATATCGATCATGGGAAATCAACCCTCGCTGACCGTATGATCCAACTTTGTGACCTTGTCACGGACAGGGAGTTCAAGGACCAACTATTAGATAGTATGGATATAGAGAGGGAAAGGGGTATCACTATTAAAAGCCAGACGATCTGTCTGCCTTATACTGCTAAAGACGGGAAAGTCTATGAACTTAACCTCGTTGACACCCCTGGCCACGTAGATTTCAGCTATGAAGTTTCACGAGCTCTCAGCTCCTGTGAAGGCGCCCTGCTCCTAATTGATGCTGCCCAGGGTGTTGAAGCTCAAACTCTGGCCAATCTGTACCTGGCTATGGAAAATGATCTCGAAATCATCCCGGTTATAAATAAAATTGACCTCCCATCTGCGGAACCAGAACGAATAGCACTGCAAATTGAGGAAGATCTCGGCCTCGACAGTGACCTTGTACAATTCTGCTCAGCCAAGAATGGTATCGGAATTGAAGATATTTTCGAAACCATTGTGAACCATCTGCCAGCACCAGAAGGTGACCCACAGGCTCCTCTTCAGGCCCTTATTTTTGACGCTAATTACGATCCTTTCCGTGGTACCATCATATCTGTCAGAATTATCAATGGTATTATCAAATCTGGAGACCTCATGCGTTTTATGGCCAACGGTAAAGAGTACAAGGTCGATGAGGTTGGTCTGTTTAAACTCAATCGTGAACCACAAAAACAACTTAGCGCAGGTCAGGTAGGTTACATCCTGGCGGGCATAAAGACTGTTGAAGATACACGGCCGGGTGATACAATTACCTTGTGCGACCGACCAGCACCAGAGCCTCTTCCTGGATTTAGAGAAGTACAGCAGGTTGTTTTTTCATCAATTTACCCTATCAGCACCGACGAATACGAAGACCTGGCTGCAGCGCTGGAAAAACTCAAGCTCAACGATGCTGCACTCACCTTCGAAAAGGACTCGTCTGCTGCCCTTGGGTTCGGTTTTAGATGTGGTTTTCTAGGGTTACTCCATCTAGAGGTCATTCAAGAACGTCTTGAACGTGAGTTTGATATTTCACTTATTCTTACTGTCCCTTCAGTACAGTATATTTTCTACCTTACTGATGGCAGTATCAACCATGTTGACAATCCGGCCCATTTCCCTAACCCTGCTCATATTAAGAATATTGAAGAGCCGTATATAAAAGCGACCATATTGATGCCAGAAAAATATATGGGCACTGTCATGAATCTTTGTATGGAACGGCGTGCAGAAAACACTACCTTTAATTATCCCATCCCCGGAAGAATCGAGTTGCAATGTGAACTGCCTTTGGCAGAGGTCATTTATGATTTCTATGACCGCCTGAAATCAGTGACGCAGGGCTATGGTTCATTTGATTACGAAATGCTCGACTATCGAAAAAGCGACCTTGTCAAACTTGACATCCTGGTGAACAGTGAACCTGTCGATGCCTTATCCCAGCTTGTCCATAGAAATAATTCCAGAGCAAGAGGTCTCCATGCCTGCGAGATGCTTAAGCTGGAAATCCCACGGCAAATGTTTAAAATTGCCATACAAGCCGCAATTGGCGGTTCTGTTATCGCCAGAACAACAGTTTCTGCACTGAGAAAAGATGTAACCGCCAAATGTTACGGTGGCGATATTTCCCGGAAGCGAAAACTGCTTGAGAAACAGAAGGCCGGCAAGAAACGGATGAAAACTGTCGGCAATGTTGATATCCCCCAGACTGCATTTTTGGCTGTTCTTAAATCAGAACAATAAGATACAAAAGCTCAATCACTTATTTTTTTTGTGGATGTCAAAAGAACTAAACTACAATAGTGGAAGGGCGAACTTTTTGTCTGCATATACAGGACCTCTGAAGATATTCATCCATTGAAATCTAACCAGATATCCTGAATTGTCTCTTCAACAACCCTCTACAAAAGGTATCCTCATATGCTCCAGATCCTGTCAGCATCCTTCCTCTCTCTCTTTGGCTGGCATGTCGATAAAACGATACCTGAAGATAGCAAAATCATAATAATTGGGGCGCCCCATACCAGTAATTGGGATTTTCCGTTAACACTTCTCGGCTTATCTGCAATAGGTCTACGATTTTCCTGGATAGGTAAACACACAATATTTAAAGGTCCCCTAGGCTTTATTTTCCGAAAAATAGGTGGCATTCCGGTCAACAGAAAGGCGAGAACTAACTTTATTGACGAAATGGTGGATGCTTTTTCCACAAGAGATCGACTCAAATTGGCAATCGCACCTGAGGGTACGAGGTCAAAAAAAGATCACTGGAAGGCAGGTTTTTACCACATAGCCGTTAGGGCAAACATCAAAATATGTTTGGGGTACATAGATTACCCAACGAAAACCATAGGCCTTGGACCTACTCTGAAACCGACAAGAGATATCGTTGCTGACTTCGAGGTAATCAAAACGTTTTACCAAGGAAAATCAGGTAAATATCCTGAGAAGGAAAGTACAATCTGCCTCCGGGAAAAAGAAATAGCTCTTTTTGAAAAAGAATACGCGAAAACCTCTGGCGAAGAATCCAATACTCCTTCCGCTTGAACCTTACAGAAATTTACAGAAATTACCCGATCAACCTTTAGATGATTTACAACATGCTTGTATAACCAGTCCAGTCAAAACTAACACGAGACCTGCCAGCGTCGACAGAAAGATCTCCTCCCCCACCAGGAAATGAATAAAAATCAGGGAAGCAAAAGGTGCAATAAAGATTAAATTGGCAATTTTAGCAGTGTTGTCTGTATACTTCAGTGCCTTTAACCAAAGAACAAAAGCCACTCCCATTTCGAAGAAACCAATATAAGCAGCACCTAGAAGCCCTTCAATTGGAACTGTTCGAAATCCTTCAACAAAAAATACGTAAATTGCGATAAAAGGCAATGCGCACAAAAAATTAAGAAAGAGTCCGACTACCGGATCACGCCTATCTCTGGTGTTCAATATCCAATAAAACGCCCATAACACAGTAGAAAATAGCGCCAAACCAACCCCATAAGGGTTTTCGAAATGTAAGGTCAACAATTCGCCTTTAGTCGCTATAACGAGAACACCGATGTAACTAACACTTATTGCTAACCATTGCCTCCCAACTACTTTTTGGCCAAGCAAAGGAATTGAAAGCAGGGAAAGTGTTATGGCCCAAGTGTAATTAATTATTTGAGCCTGTTGAGCCGGCAGTATATCGTAGGCTTTAAACAGGACTAAATAATAGGCAAAGGGGTTGAGAAATCCAAATCCAATCGATATCAGCCAATGTTTTTTTGACAACAAGGATATATCTTTTAGTTTCTTCTGAGCAGTCAGTATAACAAAGAGAACCACGGTGGAGACAGTAGAGGCATACAAAAGCAGTTCGGCAGGGGCTAGTCTACTAAGGGTGAGCTTGCTGGCACTGGCAATTGTTGACCACAAGCCAACCGTAATTAAGGCATAGATATAAGCTTTTGTCTGTTTTTTCATTTTTTCACAGTACGTTCCAAGTAACCAAAAGTAAATAATTTTCAATTGTTACTTCCCTCACCTATCCTTCATTACCCGTTATCCCTTAAATGTCTCCTTCGTTTGCTTTAAGGTACAAAGGAAAAAAATATTTTTATCAAGAGAATCAATGTGATATTGTATTAAAACCAAACGCCCAACTCAATACAGGAAGTTGACATGGAATCATCACCTAAAAAACAAGATAAAACAAAATTTCTAGACCCTACTTATCATTACACATCGCAACTTCTAAAAATCGGCGAAGATTACACTACAGATAAAATATCAGTTTCTGAGCTTGTACTTGCAGGACAACTCCTAGCAAATTTCCCTAATTTTCATAGATTTGCCGCCAAGGGTTTTGTGAAAACTGCTATCGAGCCTGGTGATTTTGCTCATTACTCGGAAGATGAAGAATCGATCCTTGCCACAGTGCCGGGATATCCAAAAATTAAAAATATTCGCCGACCGGATAACCCTGATCCCATTATAGTGATGTCAGTAGAACCGCTCTTTGTAGTTTCACCTGATAAGATGAAGGTAAGTCTTGCTCTCCACCCTCCTTTAGAGGGTGCCAATTCATTGCTCACCCAAAATCTCGAGAGACTCCTTGAGGACGAAGCTATAGTTTTTGGGATCGACTTCGAAGCAGTCGAAAAAGCAAAGGCATTTCTACTACAGGATGAAAAAGAATTCAAAAAGTTTACCATCGCCCACGGACAAAACGTAGGTGAAAGCAAGGATGCCTATCTCAGATTTGATATGGAAATTGGACCCATTGCCGGTAGTCTTCTCGAAGATGGTCGCATCGATTTCCGTGACAGAAGAATAATGGTTGGGGTCAGCAGTGGCCAATGCATTGCCACGAAAATTCCTGCGGTTCAGGGAGAACCTGGAATCAATATTTATGGTGAGACGACTGCAGCGCCTGAAGGAAAAGATATAAAGATAGAACTTCTCAATGACGCGCGTTACTCAACAGAAACTATGCAGGTGACTGCCACCAGAGACGGCGTACTTTCCATTGTCAATAACAATACAATCAAGGTTCTTTCTCACAAAACAATAACCAGTGATATCGACTATGAAACTGGCAATGTGGAGAGCATGAATGCCTTAACCATTCTTGGTTCAGTGCAACCTGGATTTAATGTCACAGCAGCAGGTGATTTAAAGATTACCGGTAGTATCATGTCCGCCTCAGCAACATGTGAAAGTAATTTAGTTGTACGTGGCGGCACTACAGGGAAGAACAGTAAACTTCAGGTAAAAGGTGACGCAGACATCAATTTTATTGAGCAGGGATCATTGAAATGCGGAGGAATTGCCGTCATTCGAAAACAATCTTACTACAGTGATGTTTTTGCAGGTTCCGATATCAACTGCCCAAGTTCCTGTGTAGTCATGGGAGGCCAACTCATCGCCAATGGAAACATCACAGTTGGCAGTGTCGGCTCAGAAAACAGCACCCCTTCCCTGATCGCTGCCGGGACGGTTGCAGATCGACTAGCATTACTACAACAACTCAAAACAAGTGTGGTAGAACAGCAGGATGCAATAATTCAGTGGCTACAAAGATATCGCGGCAGCACAAAGTCGAAGAAAATCAGACATATGGAACAGCAGCTTGCCGAAACAAAAATTCTTCTTAAGAGAATCAATCTTATTCCGGGAACCGGAAAATATTCTAGAGTTGCAGGGCCTGACGATGTTCCAAAGGTGGAGGCTCAGGATGATGACTACAACAGTGAGGGCGGTATCCTTATAGAGAATATTAAAATCGATATTGTTGGATCAGTCTTTGCTGGCACCACAATAAGAATAGGAAATCGCTCTCTGAAACTTGACAAGACCGTGTCAAACCGACAATTTAAGCTCCACCCCAATGGCAAAAGAATTATTGCCGGACCGATAAAACGTTAAGTATTATCAATACTATAGTTAAGAGTCATTGCAGACTACATTGAGACATAGGGAATCCTGAGTCGCCTCTATCTCTTAAGAAAAAGGAAATAGTTGCCAGACAATAACAGCTGTTCTTGGCTGAGAAAGGTCACAACACTTTTCTCCCAGAATAACCTGTTCATTCCAGGACCAGCTCAATCCAGAGAGGAGCATCATTCCTTTTCCATCAAGCCCTGTCTATTGAGTAGACTTATTTTTCTTCCATTTACCTTAATAAGTCCCTCTTCACTCATCTTTGCAAATATTCTCGACAAAGTTTCCGGAATAGTTCCAAGCAGGCTAGCGAGCTGGCCTTTTGAAATATCGAGCTCAACTATGTCGCTATCCCCATGCTCATGGCTGAGATAAACCAAATACCCAGCAAGACGTTCCGGAACTTCTTTCAAAGAAAGGTTTTCAATCTGACTGGCAAATCTGCGCAATCTTTGCGACAAAACTGCGAGCATATTTAAGGCAATAGAGGGATTTGCCTCCACCAGCAAAACAAATTTATTCCTTGGGAAAAAAATAGTTTTGCTTTTAACAATTGCTTCTGCATTAGCAGGAAAGGGCCGCCCGTGGAAAACCGGGACCTCCCCAAAAGGTTCCCCTTGCCCAAAGATATGGAGTATATGTTCTTTTCCTGACGGAGAGACTTTAAATATTTTTACCCGACCTTCTCCGACCATATAAAAACCGTTGCCTTCATCCCCTTCAAAAAATATACTCTCACCCCTCTGGTAGGTTTTCAAAACAGCAATGTTAGTAATATCGAAAATCTGCTGCTCTGGAAGTCCTTCAAAAAGAATACTGGATCCGATAATCTCTTTTTTATTCATATTAGTACTTTTCGGGATAGTCTTATAAAATTCAATTCAGCTAAACAAAAAACGAAAAGATAATTAATTTCTTGATTCACTTTGATGATTGTGACACTGCCAGTAATTTAAAGACACTACACTCTTTTCAACTATTTCAGAACGCCTATATCCAAAATTTTATTAATTACCATAGATCTCAAAAAATGAATGACAAAATCAAGTACTGCTAAAGATATGATCACAACAGTTGCGTGAGAAGTCCAATATTCGTAAAGTAATGATGCCTCCGAAAAGTCTTTCTTTGATTCAAATGGTATAGTTTTATGAACACCTCACATGTATAGTAAAAGAAAAATTGTTCACATCGACATGGATGCTTTTTTTGCATCTATTGAACAAAAGGATAATCCTTCTTTCAGAGGCAAACCTTTGATCGTTGGAGGAAGCCCTCAAAATAGAGGTGTTGTTGCCGCTTGCTCCTATGAAGCACGCCGTTACGGGATTCACTCGGCCATGCCTTGCTCTAAAGCTGCTAGACTTTGTCCACACGCCATCTTTACCAAACCCCGTATGGATAGATACCGGCAGATTTCAACGCAAGTGATGGATATTTTTCGTCGTTATACTTCTCTGGTTGAGCCACTGTCACTAGATGAAGCCTTTCTTGATGTAACATCAAATAGTCATAACAATCCATCAGCATCCATACTTGCTGAGTTAATTCGAGGACAGATTTATCAAGAGTTACAGTTAACTGCTTCTGCAGGTGTGTCCTTTAATAAGTTTTTGGCTAAAGTTGCGTCGGATTTCAATAAACCAGATGGGTTAACAACAATACCCCCAGAAAAAGCCCTCGATTTTCTTGCAGCTCTCCCTATCAGGAAATTTTTTGGAGTGGGTAAAGTCACTGAACAAAAGATGTTAAACCTGGGTATCAAAACCGGGCAAGACCTCCTACAATTTAAAGAAGAAAGCCTAATGTTCCATTTTGGCAAAAGCGGTTCTTTCCTTTATAACATTGTGCGAGCAATTGATGATAGACCCGTTGAATCATCTCGTGTTCGTAAATCAATAGGAAGCGAAACGACTCTCTCATATGATACAAAAGATTTAAGTGAAATAGATGCAATCTTAAAACATCTGGCAGAACAGGTTGGGCATTCGCTCACAAAAAAGAGTGTCGGCGGTTACACTCTCACTCTTAAGGTCAGGTACCAGGATTTTACCACAATAACACGGTCACAAACTGTCAGGTCCCCAATCTGCTCCCCTGCTACTATTAGCACTATCTTGCCGAGATTGGTAGCCGCCACTAACATTGGAACACAAAAAGTACGCCTCCTGGGTCTCTCCATCTCAAAGCTGGTTGGCGATAAAAAAGGTCCTTATCAGCTCTTATTACCATTTATGCCTCCAGACAGGTTGTAACTTGTTGTACTTGCCCGCCAATATGTTTATTCTTAGCTCCAAGTCTTAATTCAACACCACTTCTAACTCACAGGATTATCTTTAATACTATGAAAGACCTCATAATATCTGTCTTTAACATACTGAAATATATTGGCAGATTCTTCACCTACCTTAGAAATATCTTCCTGAATCTACTACTAGTCTTAGTATTGGTTATAATTATTTTTGCTTTTCTTCCTAGAGAAGTATCTGAAATTCCAAGTGGTACTGTGCTCAAATTGGAAATTTCAGGTGATATCGTAGAGGAAAAAAAATTACAAGGTGCCTTAGAGACTTTGCTGGGAGGACCATTTACTCCTGATGCACCTGCGCCTGAAACGACGCTCCAGGACATTCTCGACAGTATAAATGAAGGCGCGGAAGATGATAATATTGCTGCACTACTCCTTGATCTTAAAAACATGGGCAATGCAGGAATCAATCAGCTTCAAAGCATTGGCCAGGCCCTCGAAGTTTTCAAAGATACAGGCAAAACAGTTGTTGCCGCAGAAGACTATTATACCCAGTCGCAATATTTTCTCGCATCCTTTTCAGACAAGATCATCTTGAACCCTATGGGAGGTGTAGATCTTCATGGTTTTGGCGTCTACCGTCTCTATTTTAAAGAAGCACTTGATAAACTAGAAATTAATTACAATGTCTTCAAGGTTGGTACCTATAAATCTGCCCTTGAACCCTTTACCCGCGACTCCATGTCACCGGAAGATAAGCAGCAAAGTGAACTATGGTTATCAGCCCTCTGGCAATTCTTTACAAATGAAATTGCCAACCAGCGTAATATCTCTTTAGATGCTCTTCATTATTACACAGACAATATCGCAGAAGCTCTCATTTCGACAAAAGGAAATACTGCGCAACTTGCCTTGAAGACTGGCCTTGTTGACCAAATTTCAACGAGGGAAGAAACCAGTTCATATCTCGCAGCCCTGACAAAAAACTCTTCCGGCACACCTCATATACTCTCATCCAGGGATTATCTTGATTCCATTACACCTTCATACATTGAAGGGGCCTCTGAACAAGATAAAATTGGGCTCATAATTGCTGAAGGAAACATTCTACCAGGCAAACAGCCTCCTGGTATAATCGGAGGTGATTCCCTAGCAAAGCTCATAAGAAAAGCAAGGGAAAATAAAGATGTAAAAGCGGTGGTGTTGCGAATTAATTCGGGGGGCGGCTCTGCCTTTGCATCCGAAATCATACGACAAGAACTGCTAGAACTGAAAAAAACCAACAAACCTGTTGTTGTATCCATGGGATCTGTAGCAGCATCAGGTGGTTACTGGATTGCAGCTGACGCAGATGAAATATGGGCATCTCCTGCTACAATCACTGGCTCGATCGGTATCTTCGGTGCCATTCCCACATTTGAGAGAACCTTAGCCTCATATGGTGTTTATCGTGATGGGGTTGGGACCACGCCACTTGCTGCAGGCCTTGATGTCACCCAGGCATTACCAGAACAGCTTAAAAGTGTAATTCAGCAGACAATAGTCTACAATTACGATCAATTTCTTCAAATCGTTGCCAACGGCAGAAACATTGAGTTATCAAAAGTTGCTGAACTTGCTCAGGGACGAGTATACGATGGTCAAACAGCCAAGAGCCTGGGGTTGGTTGATGAGCTTGGCTCTCTTGAAGATGCCATAGAGGCCGCTGCAGAACTTGCCAATATGGAAGTTTTTACGACAGAGTATATTCGCCCCCCGGACTCAGTTAGAGAGCATTTTTTACAATTGCTCACCACGAGCCTTCATGATTTGGGCAATACATCATTCATGACTAATCCAATCGTATTAAGGATGAAAGACAATTTAATAAACCGACTCAATGAAATCCCGCTCCTTAACGATCCACGTGGTGTTTATGCCCAATGTCTTGTGAATTTGAAGTGGTAATAACACGGCATTCTTGCTTTCACATGCACTCACACTGAAAATATAACCGTCAGAATAAAATCGATTCTTCATTCCCCATTACTGGTTAGTTCTTCAGATGATAATTCTCTTTTTCCTTTGTGCGGAATCACTTTGGCAATAGCAGCGTTTTTATTTAGCAGATATTTGGTGGCCAACTCATCGATTTCAGTTTCACTGATCTCTTTATAATCGCTGATCAGTGTTCTGGGCCACTCCAGTTGCTGAGGATACCTTGAAGAACGTGAAAGCACTGAATTCAACCAGTACTGATTTGTCCGAATACCCTCTTTAAGTGAGGTTATAAGGGGCGCTCCGGCACGAACGAGTTCGTCAGCTGTAATACCTTCACGGTTTAATTGATCACTTATTTTCAATATTTCTTCTATCACCAAATCTTCAGTACCAGGCTTCACAAACATTTGTGTAATTATGTAGCCGTAATTATTAAAAACTCTGCTACTAAAACTTGAAACATTCGGAGAGTAGCTGGCAGCTAATTTTTCTCTGATTGTTTTTCTCAACCTATCCCCAAAAACATTGGCCAGTAAGTGTAATCGTCTTGTTCTGTGTATATTCCAAAAATCGTCTGTAGGCCAAGCCACAACAACCATGGATTTTTCAACCGAAGTATCAACATTTACTTCAATTTTTTTACCAATGGGAAAATACATAGGCGATGAGGGTGGTATTTCAACTGGAAAAAGCTCCAGACCGGAAAAATACTTTGTCAGGACAGTTACCACTTCATCACGGTTAAAATCACCTACTACAGAAATCTCCAGGTCTTCGGGTCTGATAAGGGAATTAGCCCACTGTACCAGAGCATCGAATTTTAGTTTACTTACGTCTTCCCAGGCTGGTAAACCTAATCGATAGTTATAGGTGGCTAAAAACGGCTGGACAGCTAGTGGCCAGGCCCCTTCAATCTCCTGACTGATCCCCTGGTACATCATTTCATAATTTTCTTTTACTTTTATAAAAATATTTTCACGGAGACCTGGATCCATAAGTAAAGTATGTAAAATCTGACAATAACGCTCAAAATCTTTAGCTAGAGTAGTCCCTTTCCATGAGAATGCAGACTCTTCGACTCGAAAGGACATATTTACTGAGCTGCCAGCAAGCAACTTTTCGATTGCTGATTGAGGAATTTTTCCACTTCCAGATCCATTGACAACAGCTTGTAAAAGCATGGCCATCCCCGGAGTACTTTCATTCTGCTTCCCTGCTCCAAAATCAGCACTTACTCGGATTCTATTTTCTTCAAATTGTGTTTTTTTAAGGTTTACTGTTAGTCCGTTTGTAAAAACCAGTTGATCTACATCAATATCCTTTAAAAATTTTGTCTTAGGCTGTAACACAGCAGGCGGAGAAGGTGACAAATAGGGAAACCCATGTATGTCCTCGTTAGCCGGACTAAAAACCGGCTCAAGAGTGGAATTCCGATATGTCTTGGCGATTTCATCAATAGCTTCTTCGCCAAGAGAAACATTTCCCGTTACAGACACCAATTTGTATTTTTGGTTCCATACACCCTGAAATGCATCATTTACTTCAGCAACTGTGATCCTTTCTATGATTGCCCCATACAATTCTTTCTCCTGCTCGGCTGACTGATAAACTCGATTATTATTCAAATGGTTAATAATCCGGCGGGCAATAGTTCTAGAATCATCGGAACCAGCAGTCAAAATTCTTTCATCCAGTTGAGCAAGGATTTCCTTTTTGACTCGGTCTACTTCACTTTTTTTAAACCAATACAGTTGCACCTGTCGAAGAAACTGCTCTAAAAATTCAAGAGTTTCCAGCCAGTTTTCAGAATCGGTCTGTGCGGATAAATATCCATACCCGATACGATTGACGATATCATCGGCATAATAACTTGCATGGGCAAATGGAACCTCACCTTCTTCTTGCAACAATTGCAATCTATGACCCATAATCATAGATCCCATGATTTGGAGTAATTCTTTTTTTTCTAATTTAAGGGAATCATTCTCAACGGGTTTATTCCAAAAAGTCTGAAGAGTAACATCGGTTTTGCCAAGTTCTGGTTCATAGTGATAAAATATTTCGACACCCTCTTTTGTCAGTTTTCCAAAGTCAGGACATGATGGAGGGGGGCCAGTTGAGACAAGCTTTGTGAAATGTTTTTCGATTAGACCGACTACAAGTTTAGGAGGCATGTCACCCACAACCACGAGAACCATATTGTCCGGTCTATACCATTCATCGTAGTAAGATTTAAGCAAGCTATGGTCGGCGTCCTCCAAGATTTTTTGTTTTCCAATTGGCATCCTCTCAGCATATTTAGTCCCGCTAAAGGAAAACTTTGCCTTTGCTACATGTGTTCGATATCCGGCAGAATCCCGAGCCCGTTTCTCTGCGAGAATCACCCCCCGCTCTCTATCAATTTCTGAGTCGAGAAGTAAAGCGCCCCTTGCATAGTCTGCCATGACAAGCAATCCCGCATCAACCTCTTCAGCTGACCCACTCGGCAAAATGATATTATAGACTGTCTCATTGTAGGTAGTATGTGCATTAGTATCTCCACCAAAGCTCATTCCTAGAGATTGAAAATAATCAACCAGGCTTCCCGGTGGAAAATTTTCAGAACCATTGAACAGCATGTGTTCCAGAAAATGTGCAACGCCCTGTTGGTTATCTTTTTCGTGCAATGATCCTGCCTGCACATCAAGATAAATAGCAACCCTATTTTCCGGTTCCTTGTTTTTCTTTATGACATACCGAAAGCCATTTATCAGTTTTCCACGAATCAGGGATTGATCGGGAGTCAGCTGACTTTGATCAGAAGGCCAGGTTGTTGAAAAACAATCGTCCGAAGTGTTTTCGTTGCATGAGAGACTGGTAACTGGAAACGATATGAGAATACTTATCAGAAAGAGAAATATAACCCTTCTCTGAAAGACTCTAATGTTTTGATCAAAATGAAACACTCATTCACCCTAGAAAAATATATGATGGAGACATAAAGGAATTGGATTATTCCGACTGCAAGCATAAAACTTTTGATTGTACTATCATCCCCCGTACCTTACTTGTCAATTAAACGCAAAAAGACGGCAATCGATTCGAATTGCCGTCTTAAAAAAAAGATGTCTGTGATAACTTATTCAGTACTAGCAGTCTGCGCCTTGATCCAGCCTAGTCGGATGTAATATTGTTGTCCACAATCCAACCATTTGACACAGTCGTCTGTTTGTTTTTTTACCGGATAGTTTTTATCACTGTCTTTCATGACGCGACAGATACCTGCATCCACAGTTTTCAAGCGAAAATATTTACAACTTAAACAGATTTTGTTTACTCCCTTCACAATGCCGCCTTGCTATCACTATTTTTGTTCATCTTCAACGTCAAAACCCAGTGCCCGAAACATTGCTATATCCTCACCCAGACTGTTCCCCCCGGTGGTCAGATAATTTCCGACAATCGCACCATTTGCTCCTGAAGAAAAACATCTTTTGTGTTCCTTTCCCAAGAGTGTTCTTCCACCGGCCAGTCTAATGACAGCCATTGGATTAATAAACCTAAACATGGCAACGCAGGTGAGTACCTCTGCAACACTCAAAGCAGTGATATCTTCGAATGGCGTCTCTTTAATAGGTGTTAAAATGTTCAAAGGAATGGATAGTATTTCAAGCTCACGTAGTTCAAATGCCAGCTCCAGACGCTGCTCGAAACTCTCCCCCATGCCGACTATGCCACCGGAGCATATTTCCAACCCAGCCTCGCGGGCAATTTTTATTGTTGCAACCTTCTCATCCCAGGTATGACTGGTACAGACCTTCGGAAAGAAGCTTCGAGACGTTTCAAGGTTGCAGTGATAACGTACTACACCCATTTCTTTAAGCTTTACAGCCTTTTCTGGAGTAAGAAATCCCATTGATGCACAGAGCGAAAGCTGAGTTTCTTCTTGTAGCTGCTGATATATCAGCCTAAACTCCTCAAGATTTTTTTCCGATATTTCTCTTCCAGCAGTTACGAGGGAGAATCGCTGAACACCTAATTGTTCATTTTCTTTAGCCAGTGTTACTGCCTCAACCACATCAACCACATCATAGGTCGCTAACTCGACCTCATAGTGTGCTGACTGGGCACAAAATTTACAATCCTCCGTACATTTGCCGGATTTAGCATTAACAATAGAACACATATCAAGACTGTTTTTATGCAGCTTCTGTCTCAATTCATCTGCAGCTTGATAGAGTTCAGCAGGATCGGCTTTGGTAGCAAGTTCCAGTGCTTCACCAAACTCAAGGTCGTGGCCAGCCAACACCCGATCCATATATTTTTGTATTACGTGATACTCCATGCAACTCTATCTGCCCCATAAGAGTGAGCTATTTCCACAACAAATTAGCAACTTTCCTAAAGTTAAAAGCGTCATATTATGCGTTTTTGATCTTTTCTACACATTTAGACAGAGAGGCCGGTGTGTCAAATTGCAAAGAGGTAACTTTGGTCCCTTTAGGCACAATTTTTTTCATCATCCCTTTAAGCACAGGTTTAGGGCCCACTTCTATAAAAGTATCGACCCCCTCTGCGAGCATCGCTTCAATTATCTCACACCATCTAACTCGAGATGCAATTTGACCTGCCATCATCTCTTTCATTTTCCCTGAGTCAGTTTCCTTTGTTGCAGAAACATTAAAATATACAGGGATATTAGGTTGTTTAAAGTCAATATCGGCCATGAAGTTAGTGAAATCTGGTACAGCATCAGCTACTAGCGGACTATGGTTGGCAACACTTACATTAAGTGCAATGACCTTGGCCCCTTTTTCTTCAGCCATGCGGCCGACCTCATCAAGCGCATTCATCGAACCAGATATAACCACCTGCAGTGGAGTGTTATGATTTGCTGCGGTTACAACGCCCGGTCCACTATAATTGCCAACAATTTCTTCAATTACCTGTATATCCAGACCAAGAACCGCGCGCATACCGCCGGGATTTGCAATTCCTTCCCTTTCCATCAACGCGCCCCTCTTACTGACAAGCCGAATGGTTTCCTCTGCACTAATTACCCCAGCGGCGCAAAGAGCAGAATATTCTCCCAAACTGTGCCCGGCAAAACAACTTATGGAGACTTCATCGCTCAACGCCTCTTTGAAGGCCTCCCAGCAGATAAGATTGGTGATCGTGATTGCCGGTTGGAGATTGGTACCTCGTATCAAGTCTTCCATCGGCCCACTCTCACATAAATTACCAAGAGGCAGTTCACATGTTGCTTCGGCCATGGCCATGAGGGCTGCACAAGAAGGATTGGTCGAAATAAACTCTTGGCCCATACCTAAATATTGTGACCCTTGCCCAGGAAACAGAATAGCTATTTTCATGAATTTTTCCTCAATTCCTGATTTCTTGTATCAAAGATATTAATTATTAAAAACAGACCAGCCCCAATGCATATTGCCGAATCGGCAATATTAAATGCAGGCCAGTGATAGTTACCTATATATATGTCCAGAAAATCAATCACAGACCCGAATCGCACTCTATCTATCAGGTTTCCTGCAGCTCCTCCGGCAATCAAAGCCAAGGCCCAACTATACAACCAGTTGGCTTTCCTTAATTTCCAATAGACTATAGTGAGTCCAACGAGAGCGGCCGACCCAATAGTAAGAAAGAAGTAGTGACGCCAAGGCGAATTAACATCAGCCAGCAGACTAAAAGCGGCACCACTATTTGTGACATAGACCAGATTAAAAAAACCGGGGATTATTTCTCTTGATTCGTACAAACTCAATGAATCAACAACCATCGCTTTAGTCAACTGGTCCAAAACAATTACCACAGTTATGACTGCAAAATAGACCACGATTATCCTTTAAATCTGTGCAGCAGTTTCAGCCAGGACTTCTGAACACCTGCTACAAATCTCAGGATGTGCCGCATCCTCCCCAACCGTAGTCGATCGGATCCAGCACCTTAGGCATTTCTCACCTGATGCGGGCTGAACCTGAATAATAAAACCGGGTACCTCTTCGCTGGAAAACCGTACTCCGACCTCTGGAGTATCAGCTTTTAAATCAGATAATTCAGAAACAATAGATATTTCCTTAACAGTCTGCCACTCGCTTTTTAGAAAATCTGCGAGCTCCCCTTCTGCTTTCAAAAGGACCTCTGCTTCCAGAGGATGGCCAATAACCTTTTCACGTCGGGCAATTTCCAGTGCTTTAGTTATATCTGACCGCACTTTGATAAGCTGTGACCATTTGTCCATCATCTGCTTATCGCACTCGATTTTATTTGCAGGTGGAAATTCAGTAAAATAAATACTTTTGTCTATAGCCTCTTTTTCTGCAACCTTATGAAGAGAATTCCAGGCCTCTGCAGCTGTAAAACATAGGATTGGGTTCATTAAACGAAGCAAACCATCCAAAATTGTATAGAGCACAGTTTGGGCTGAACGCCTAAGGTGTGAATTAGTTCCCGAGGTGTACAAACGATCCTTCAGGATATCCAGATAGAATGAACTCATAGTGGTGCCGCAAAAATAGTTCAGCGCCTGATAGATCCCGTGAAATTCATATTTTTCATAACCCCTTGTCACCTTTGCCTTAAGTTCCTCGAATTTAGCCAGCGCCCAGCGATCTAGTTCCGGTAATTCACTCAAAGACACACTATGTGTCTCCGGTTGGAAATCATCAAGATTGCCAAGAAAGTAGCGTATGGTGTTGCGAATTTTACGATAGGAATCGGAAACCTGTCTGAGAATTTCATCCGAGACTTTTATGTCATCCCGGTATTCTTCACTGGAAACCCAAAGTCTCAGAATTTCCGCACCATATTTTTCAATAACTTCTGAAGGAACGACGACATTCCCAACGGATTTAGACATTTTTTTGCCTTGGCCGTCGACAACATACCCATGAGTCAAAACCCCTTTATAAGGTGCTCGTTCTCTGGTTCCAGTAGAAGTGAGAAGTGAACTCTGAAACCAGCCACGATGCTGATCGCTCCCCTCCAGATAGAGATCTGCTGGTGCTCTCAGCTCTTCTCGTTCTTCACAGACGGCGGCATGGCTAACACCAGAATCAAACCACACGTCCAAAACATCATTTTCTTTCTCGAATTCTGCTGAACCACACTTCGCACATGTGCACCCATCAGCCAAAAAGTCCATGACATCATGGCTAAACCAGGCATCTGCGCCCTCTTTCATAAATAGTTCGTCAATCTTATCAACAACGGCCTTGCTTTTAACAACCTCACCACAGGACTTGCAACTAATTACAGTCAGGGGAACCCCCCAACTGCGTTGACGTGAAAGACACCAGTCTGGCCGCCCTTCCACCATGGAATAAATCCGCTGCATTCCCCATGCTGGGGTCCATTCAACTGCCTCGATTGCTGAGAGCGCCTTTTTACGCAGTTGGTTATTATCCATTGAGATAAACCACTGTGGCGTAGCCCGGTACATAACAGGTTTTTTACATCGCCAGCAATGCGGATAACTGTGGTTTATGGCAGCTTCATGAACAAGTGCCCCTGATGCTGCCATATCTGCATTTAGAACCTTGTTAACAGCCGGAACTTTTTGCCCTGCATACTTGCCAGCTTCTGCCGTGTATATCCCATCTGCATCAACAGGGGAAAGGATATCCAGGCCATACCTCAAGCCGGTTTGATAATCATCAGCTCCATGACCGGGAGCGGTATGTACACAGCCACTACCCGCTTCAACAGTCACATAGTCTGCGAGAACAAGAAGAGACTCCCTGTTCATG
>Ga0209475_10000576_pt1 | contig 68215 bp, 70 predicted proteins | sample tdDd471_FD_187128 | JGI IMG/M metagenome (GOLD analysis project Ga0209475, IMG submission 187128) | Marine sediment microbial communities from the Atlantic coast under amendment with organic carbon and nitrate - tdDd47.1 (SPAdes)... | ecosystem: Environmental > Aquatic > Marine > Coastal >... | reverse complement strand
CTCCAAAAGTGTAAGCTTTTCCAGAAACTGTTACAATTGCCGTATGACAATGTCCACAAGAAATGGATGCTATAGGTTCTGTTATTCCTTGTACTTGAACTGGAATTCCAACAGAATGTTCATCTGTTCTACCGTCTCCTAATTTTCCACAAAAACCATATCCAAAAGTGTAAGCTTTCCCAGAAACTGTTACAATTCCTGTATGATCCTCTCCACAAGAAATGGATGCTACAGGTTCTGTTATTCCTTGTACTTGAACCGGAATTCGAACAACATGATCATCTGTTCTACCATTTCCTAATTTTCCAAAATCACCACTTCCAAAAGTGTAAGCTTTCCCAAAAACTGTTACAATTCCTGTATGAATCTTTCCACAAGAAATGGATACTATAGGTTCTATTATTCCTTGTACTTGAACCGGAATTCCAACTTCATGATCATCTGTTCTACCATCTCCTAATTTTCCACCATAACCACTTCCAAAAGTGTAAGCTTTCCCAGAAACTGTTACAATTCCTGTATGATATCCTCCACAAGAAATGGATGCTACAGGTTCTATTATTCCTTGTACTTGAACTGGAATTCCAACAGAGTGCTGTCCTATTCTACCATCTCCTAATTTTCCATTATAACCACTTCCAAAAGTGTAAGCTTTTCCAGAAACTGTTACAACTCCTGTATGATATATTCCGCATGAAATGGATGCTATAGGTTCTGTTATTCCTTGGATCTGAACCGGAATTACAACATCATGATCATCTGTTCTACCATCTCCTAATTTTCCACCATAACCACTTCCAAAAGTGTAAGCTTTCCCAGAAACTGTTACAATTCCTGTATGATGGTTTCCGCAGGAAATGGATGCTATAGGTTCTCTTATTCCTTGTACTTGAACTGGAATTCCAACATCATGATCATATGTTATACCATATCCAAAAGCGTAAGCTTTTCCAGTGTAAAATCTTTCATACAATTGGTATTGTTTGCAAACTTTCCATACTGTTTTAGATAATGTATAAACCAGTTTCAAATCTGTTTCTTCCAGTTTGTAAAGTATTTTAGCTAAAATGTTTCCGTTGCTAATTAAAGCTAAAGCTTCCAACCACGACAAATCTTTTACACTTTCAGACTTTACAAAGAACCAATTAATCAGTATTTGTTGAACTATTTCATGTTCTACACTGCTTAATACTTTTTCCTTTAACCCCCTCATCTTTTTACAAAAACAATAAAAATTCAATTTATATCCAAGTTTAAGCTACTTTCTGGCATGGTAACAAGTCCAACTTCATAATCTCCACAAGAAATGGATTTCACTGGTATAATTAAATCACCAATTTGAGCAGGAATTCCATTGCTATTTATCTCACCACTTTCCAATCTTCTACCATAACCATATCCAAAAGTGTAAACTTTTCCAGAAACTGTTACAATTCCTGTATGAAAATTTCCACAAGAAATGGATGCTACAGATTCTGTTATTCGCTCAATTTGAGTTGGAATCCCAACACTATGATGGTCTGTTTTACCATTTCCTAATTTTCCAAATATACCATCTCCAAAAGTGTAAGCTTTTCCAGAAACTGTCACAATTCCCGTATGTGAATGTGCACAAGAAATAGACGCTACAGGTTCTGTTATTCCTTGTACTTGAACAGGAATTCCAACAGAATGATCGTCTGTTCTACCATTTCCTAATTTTCCACCATAACCACTTCCAAAAGTGTAAGCTTTTCCAGAAACTGTTACAATTCCCGTATGATATGTTCCACAAGAAATTGATGCTACAGGTTCTCTTATTCCTTCAATTTGAACTGGAATTCCTACATAATGATGGTCTGTTTTACCATTTCCTAATTTTCCATCATAACCACTTCCAAAAGTGTAAGCTTTCCCAGAAACTGTTACAATTCCTGTATAATATGATCCACAAGAAATGGATGCTATAGGTTCTATTATTCCTTGTACTTGAACTGGAATTCCAACACAGTGATAATCTATTATACCATCTCCTAATGTTCCAAAGTTACCATTTCCAAAAGTGTAGACATTTCCAGAAACTGTTACAATTCCTGTATGATATTCTGCACAAGAAATGGATGCTATAGGTTCTGTTATTCCTTGTATTTGAACTGGAATTCCAACATTATGATCATCTATTCTACCATTTCCTAATCTCCCGAATTTACCGTATCCGAAAGTGTAAGCCTTTCCAGAAACTGTTACAATTCCCTTATGATGTGTACCGCATGAAACGAATGCTATTGGTTCTATTATTCCTTCGATTATACTTGGAATTAAAACACTATGCTGGTTTTTTATATCATTTCCAAAAGTGTAAGCCTTTCCAGTGTAAAATCTTTCATGCAATTGATATTGTTTACACACTTTCCAAACTTTTGTAGACACTGTAGAAACCAGTTTCAAATCTGATTCTTCCAGTTTGTAAAGTATTTTAGCTAAAAGGTTTCCATTGCTAATTAAAGCTAAAGCTTCCAACCACGACAAATCTTTTACAATTAAAGTTTGTGTACTAAAGAGATTAACAATTATCTCTTGAATACTTTCCAATTCTCTGTTACTCATGCATGGCATCAATTTCATTAAACCCTCTCTTAATAAAATATTTTTTTTTGTAAATTTTAAGAAAATGGAGGGGTTCGAAAGATATCAGAAAGCTAAAGCATTGCTGGAAAATGCGCAGAAAGAGTTTGATCAAGCTCAAGAAGCGCTTCAATCTTATTTAGAAGATGGGTTGTCGGATTACATTCTACGAGATGCTTACAGTAAAGCATTGTCTAATGATGTAAAATATGCCTTAGATCAAGTTACCAACATTAATGTGACAGAAAAACATAGTTTCAGACCACAATTAGATAGCAAAATTTATTTCTTGAATCATATTCAGGCATATCATAATTCTTTGAGAGATAATATTGATGTATGTATTCCTGAAGCAAAAAACGGTACAGCAATTTATCATATAGATAAATACAAAGTGGGAAGCAAGAAACAGATCAAATCAAAGATCAAACGAACCAGAGAATTATTGCAACCTTTAGAAAATGGTATTTCGTGGATGTATCGCTCTTATGGTATAGATCGCAAGTTTTTGGAAGCAAAGAAACGGATCAAGACTGATCCGGAAAAAATGTTTAAGGAATATCAGAAATAGAAATAAACTCATTTATTCATTTTTTCCAGTGCTTTTTGGATTGGTTCGGTGCCTTTTTCCAATAGTTTAAAACTTACATCTCCTGGAAGAAATCTATTTTTTGATGGTAAAAAATCTAGTCCGTCGCCTTGCATTGGAATACACAATTGGTGAGTTTGTGGATGTAGCATCAATGGCATTTTATGATTATGGGTAGTATCTTCCGACACTGGAATATCAAACTTGGGATATAATGCATCAAAGACGGCTTTCTTCCAAGCTCTCTTTTTAAATTTTAGCGGCTCCTTATATCGTTTTAACAAAACGGGAGTCTCTCTAAATGTTGGTTCAAGTAAAGATAAAATTTCATCAGTATACGGTGTATCTTGTGTGTGAAGAGATTCCCATGTTCTAATAAATGTTTTACGCTGTTCTTTGGTCCACATGATTACATTCTTATCAAGTATCCAGCAATGGAATCCTCTTCTTCCAGAATAAACAAAAAAGTAGGCACTTATTCCTGCATCTTTCAGCAAGTGGGAAATCACTTTTTGAGCTGGTCTTAAGAATACTTTCCAGCAAATATCACAGCATTTGCGTTTTTTGACACAATCGCAAATTCCTCTACGATCATATGGATTGTCTCCGTCCTCGCTCAAATCTACATCAATAATAAACTCTCCCAGCCAAGCAGCCACACCTTCTCTATGATATTCTCGATCAAACTTGCGAGGTTTATCCTCTACCAGTTGATATTTCTTTGGAGTACGAAACCAAGGTAGATTTTCTACATGATGAGCCGGACAAATGCCGGAAAATTCCAAACAAACTGGTACATTATAGTCGTACAAAAATATGGCCTGTTTCACATCTTCTATACATCTGATAATGTCATCCGGCATGAAAGAAGCAGAAGCACCAGATTGGAAAACAACACGACGAACAATAAGGCGTTGTTCTGGCCTAAACGTACCACAAAGTGTTGCCAAATCTTCAAACAACACCTTTCCAACGACTGGATGTGCTAAGAGTTTGTCGTAAAACGCGATACGAGGATTATCTAACCGGCCCCTTTTCATTTTTATAAAAAAAATATGAGTGTTGAGAGGGACGGAAAAAAATATTTTTTGGTGAATCTGGGAAACAGATTTGATTATGATTGCGTTGATGCATTTGAGATTGGAACAAACTATCCGTATCTCATCTTTCAAAAATTGATGACCAGATTGGAAACAGAAAAAGAAAAGAAAATTTCTTTTTGGCATAACCGGGTCCATTTACTAGGTCTTGTAAGTGACACAACTGTCCTAGTGGAAGATAATGATGAAAAGACAATTGTTGCATTTCATGTCATCAAAGAAGGAGGAGAAATTTCTTTTTTCCAAGTTTTTGATGAAGGAAAAGGCATTGGACGTTGGCTCATTGAGAAATGCCCATATGAGATTGAAGATTTGCATGTTGATGAAGCTTTGCGAGAAACTGCTGGCTTTTGGAAACATCTTGGAATAAAAATTGATACCTATTCTCATTGAAAAAAAAAAATTTGTAAAGTTTATGAGGGGTGTAAATATTTTCAACATTGGTTGTAATCAACACAAAAACATTATTGTAAATGGCATCTTTGCATTCTTAGATCAAGTATCCATTTTCAGATTGGCAAGATGCAGCAAAACATTGTATCAAATGTTGAAAGATTATTTACCGAGAGCAGAGGTTATTGAATTCTTTAATTGGAAATTCTCATATAAGAACATCAACACTCAATGGAAATATGCAAGAAAAAGACATCAAAGCAACGATTGGTGCCTTGGTGGTTGCGGGAAAAAAAGGAAACCATACAAAACTAATATGGCTACGTTGATTAGCAGAAAACGTAATAGACCTGGGAAAGAGTCTCTTAATATTTGCTATGATTGTATAAGAAAAAGAGGAATATATCAGGGCTTGAATGATGATATAAATATTTTAGAAAGTGCAAAACGTTTAAGGACGGGATTAATAAGGAGGGATCCAGGTGATCCATTTATAGACCAAGTTTATGCATTTGAATTGGAAGAAACAAAAAGATCTGCTAGAATATTGGATGCAAAAGTAGGGGATGTATTAATACCCATATGCACACCATACGATGAAAGAGAACGTTTGCCAGTGCTGACAGTAAAAGAAGTGCGAGGATCTAACTGGGTTGATGCAAATATTTTGGATAAGAAATATATTATGAATGACGAAAGCTGGATTTGCTCTTATACTGGTCAACGGTGGTCTTATAATAGTTCAAATACTGAATTGATTTACACTAAAAAAGAATAAACTTTAATCTTTCAAACTGCTATAGAATCATTGTCATAAAGTTTCCAAAAATCCACATTTATAATTGGAATATTGTCCTGTGCTTTTCGAAGTGGTACATTACGAAAGGTGGATTCACCAATTTCCTTCAACTCTTTAGGTGTATAGCGCTTATAAGGCTTTAAAATATTAAAATGACCACCCTCACTCATTTGAAAAAAAATTAAAATTCCAAAAAAAAGACGGAGTGGGGTGGGGAGATTTATAATGACTTATCCTTGGTGTTTAGAACAGGTTATATATAGTGTTGTCCAGCAATATGTCGAACAATATCCTAAATCTGTAGACTGTTTGGGCCCTTTTATTTGTGATTTTTTCAAAATTGAGCATTCAGTGTGCTGTGAAAAACGTTCAAAACACAGCAAGAGTAGAAAATTATGTAGGAGATGTGGTAGAAGCTTGAAACGTCACATTTTGGAATGTTCTAAAAACGGATTAGATATATACAACGAAAGAAGATGTTGTATGATGACTAAACTATGCGCAAGTATTGGATGCTCTAGAATACATTATAGTCCTTGTATGAGCTTTCACTGGAATGAAAATTTTTCTTGGTTGACAACATGCCCAAAGCATACTTGTAATTATTGTGTACAGGAGGCATGCAAAGATTTAGAAACTATAATTTGGGCAATATTATGTCTTAGAAGACGCAAATTTTGTAAAGACGTGATAACACTGATAGTCAAAATGTTGCGACCAGGTTTTCGTGTTGTATATAGAAAAAAGCACTTGATCAAATATGATATGGTTTTGTCATGTAAAAAAATAGATAGCTTTACATCAAAAGAAATTGTAATTCATCAATTATATCCAACAGAATAAAATATGGAACAGGGCGGAGACTTGACAAAGGCAATCGTTTTGGGTGTAGAGTATCAATGGGATGCTCCAAACTTGAAGAGCGGAAATCGCAATGTAGGGAAATTTGACTGGAAAGCTGAAAAATTTTCAGATGGAAAGACTTTTGAAGAGCTTCAAACCTTTATAGAAAAAGAGATGGAAGCACAAGAGGAAAAATAAAATGCTTTATTCCATTATGATTTCAATCATCCTTTCTTTGTGTTCCTTTGGAACAGAAAAGTAAATGTCTGCATAAGTGCAATCCCAGTCACAGTCCTGATCCCTCAAGTAGTTTGGATGTGTCTTCAAGGCATCAAAACAGCCCTGATAGTCTTCTCTGTTGCCTCCTCCAATCCGTGTTCTCAAGATAATTACAACTTTCCCAGAATCCTCATCTTTTCCACAGAATGTATCTGTGTATCTCCCAACGTAGTACTTTTGTAGATTGAGCATCTCATAAAGCTCATCCGCGTGCGTGTCTTTTTCAACAAACATTCCCCCTCTTTAGGGAATAAATTATCAGAATAATTTCAAATTTCTATTCAAAAAAAAATGTAGCCACTTTACATTGTTTATTAAGGAAAAAAACATGAAGAAACCTACTGAACATGTTCCAGGTTCTTGTTATACATCAGCTCCTATAGATTGTCTTCACCCCGAGCTTGCACGCCATTTACATTCTGCTGTAGCACAATCAGCTCACTACGATGATTCTACAAAATGTTATCGCTTCAAGAAGAATGGAATTTATCACACTTGCGGTGGTGTTCACAAAACACTTGAATCCATTTTTTATCCTCACTACAAAAATAATCGATCTCGTCGCAAGTCTAGTGTCAAAGTGAAAGGTTCTTCCAAAGCGCAAGGTTCGCGTGTTGATCGCGAGATATCTGGTATGGTGGAAGGAAAACATCCAAAGAAGATGCATCCTATGACACACAAGATCTTGTCTTATTTTAAAAACAATAAGGAACGCCTTCAAGCAGCTCAAGTACCGGTGGAATTAACAACGAATGCAGTAAAATTAACACAGGCAGATGTAATTACGATGGATGAAAAAGGCCGTCTTATTCTTTACGAAATCAAAACGGGTGCTCCTGTTGGATTTAGTCGCAAGCAAGGTGTCTTTCAGGTGGCTGGCTTTCAAGATGTCCCTTGTACAAAAAAAAACATTTGGCAGCTTCAGTTAGCTTATACTCGAATGGCACTTGTTGAAGCTGGAATTCCCATTTTCAAATCTTATGTTTTGCAAATTTTTGATAACAAGGAAGAGGGTTTGAAGCTTGATTTGCAAATTGCAGCAGGATGGACCAAAAGACTTCCAAAAAATCCGATTCGAACAAAGATTGCGGCACCACCATCTCAAAGACAAAAAAAGATTCTAGCAGTCAAAAAAATGGCCGGAAAGAGAAAGAAACCTCCATCTCATTTCCGCAAATAACAATAATCATTTCAATGCTTATTATTGGCGTTTCTGTTATTGTTTTAACTAGGGAGAAACATCCCGCTTTAAGGGCACTCATTATGGTTAAAAATGAAGAAAAGGCACTTCCTCGGCTTTTGAATAGTATGACTGGTAGCTTGTTTTCGGGTGTTTTTATTTGTGATACTGGGTCTACCGACCAAACATTGGAGTTGGCCATTTTATGGAGCAACACAACTGGGATTCCCGTCTGGATTCATAAGATTGAAGCTTTTACCAACTTTGAAGTGACTCGAAATGAATGCAAGGAAGCTTTTCCTTCCGGAGACGACTGGGTAATGCTTTTAGATGCGGATTTTACCGTGAGACCTGTAGAAACGTTTAATGTTCCCAAATCTGATGTTAACGTCATCCAAATGTATGCTGTTGAACCGGGTCATCCTCACAATTCTTTGAATCTTCTTGTTCGCACCAAAGTGTTTAAAGAGCATTGTCGTTATCGCCTTTGGACACATGAATATCTTCATTGTCAAAATGAAAATAACAACATGTTCAAACCAGCGCAAAACTTGTCTTTTGGCTTTTACAATGACATATCCATCAATGATCACGCTGACGGTAAAAGTCGTCCTGAAAAGATTAGTCGTGATATAGCCTTACTAAAGCAGTGGCTGGATGAACGTGGAAAAGAAGAGAAAGATATTAGACCTCGTGCTTTGTATTATCTAGCTAGAGCATACGAAGATTTGGGTGATCTTGAAAAGGCAAAATCTTACTATAAGAGGCATCAAAATGTTCAAAACATGACAAATTACAACTATTATGGATTCTACCGCCTTGCTTTAATCAGTGATGAAACCGAATACGAAGAAGCAATGCATACAGCAGCTGGTGCATATGATGGTATTTTCCGAAAAGAACCGCTTTACTATTTGGCACTTTATTATCGAAGAAAGAACGATTTTACTCGGTGTATAATTTACGCTACCGCTGCAATGAATACCCCTCCCATTGATCATTCTAGAAGTCCTCTCTTTTTAGAAACAAATATTTACGATTGGGTGCTAGAAGAGGAGTTAGCTTATTGTTTGATGCGTAAATATCATTATTCTCAATCACTCTTTCATTTTAACCGGATTCAACGAAATTATTATCATCAGTTGGATAGTGCTTCACAAAAACGGATTGATAATTATATAAATTCAATAAATAAAAGGTAATGCTTAGGAGTAGCTTAGATGGCATTGAGAGCTTTTATGATCGGATAGAAGCTTTTATTGAAGAAACTTTGCATCAAAACAAACAGAATGCTGCAACCAGATCTAGTTTTCAAGATGTGAAAATTACCAATGAATATGTGTGTGTTCCTATTCATGGGCTATGCAAGTTTACATCAACTGATAAGAAAAGGTTTAAGAAGCAATTTCCAGGCACAAAAATTATTGGAAAAATGGAAAACACAAATACATACTGGATTATTATATCTAGAAAAGTAGTAAAATAAAAAAAATTTATTTCAACAAGTCTTCTTTTGTGATAACAATAACAACTGTTTCATTTTTGTCATTGTTTCTAGCCATTTCCACCATTCTTCTTGCACGTATTGATCCAACATTTGGTATGATTACGGGTTGCTCGCCCTTTTCCGACATTTACTTTTTTTTAAAATGTTTTCAAGGGGTGGATCCGGATTAGGAACTGATTCCGATTATTTGGGGGGATTCAATCCTGATGCAGGAATGCTTCAGAACATTGATGATGGTGATGCCAACTTGATGATGGACTTGAGCGATGATGATGAAAACCTGGAAAATTATACTACTCACATGTCTGATGATGATGATGCATTGGGAACAGGCGCGGATGAAATTAAGAATTTAGATTTGATTATATTTCCTGTGTCAGAAGCACCTTTGGAATATAATAATCAAGGAAAGTTTCGCCTAAAGGTTCAAAACGTTCCTCATGAATTTATTAGTATTCCTCCTCATGTCATGAAAGCTGTATCACAGTACAATGAAGAAATGTCCAAACAAAAGGCAGGAATTTGTATCCAACCATGTATTCCTTTGCTTGTGCACATGTCTCCCATTGTATCACTCTTTTCTAGTGTTGCAGTCTTACAAAAAGGCCAGAACCCTCCTGTTGGTGGTATTCCCAGAGCATGGCATGCTCGTTATACCAGCTTTCAGTATAGCATGTACCAATTGAAAATGCTATATATTTGCGTAACAGAAGGATTGATACCATTTAAGCAGGGTACCTTTTCAAATGATGACTTGGAAAAGGTAAAGAATGAATTTGATCACCAAACCAAAATTATGGATCACTTGCAAAATGAACGATTGGATCAGCTGTACGAACATGCAGTGAAAGAAGGCGTAAATTCCAACAACATTATGAAAGATTTCATCGATTTAATGGAATCTTATGCTTTGCAGCTAATCCACCTTTACGAATATTTGATTTGGACAGTAGCAGTTGCTCCAAGATGCAATATGAAATTAGAATTTTTATTGACGCCACACGAAAAGCCAATTCTTTCTCAACTGATACCATCAGAAAAAGCAAGAGCAGAAAAGGATGTCAACGAATTTTTCAACTTTAAGTTGAAGCTGCGTCTGGGGCAGGAAGAACAAAATGCGAAAAATGGAGTTGAAAATACTGACGTTAGACCAAGAGAAATGTTGGTACAAGATTCAGTTTTGAAATCTACCAGTGCAAGATATAAGGAATTGATTCCTCTTAGAACACTTTATGAATATTTCTTTTTCTTGGATGCAGATGGAATATTAACAAAAAATCAATGGCATTGGTCGCCACAATAATATAAAAAAAGGGGGGGGGATTTTTTTTTATTTCTTTCCATATTTTGCTCTTCTTACTCTATTTAAGGCAGGATTAACATCTTGTGTTAATAAAGGTGTTTTCAGTTTTGGTGGATAATCCATTTTTTCTTCATCTGGTATACCATACAAGACAACATCAACCTTATCATATCTAATAGCAGATTTGAGGTTTGCTTCATAAACCTGGACTCTAAAAATAAGCCAAGCATGAATGAATGGATGAATGCAAATGATTACAAGCACCAGCCAATACGACCATGTGTAGGTGCTACACAAACTGCTGCTACACGACTGCGATTCCATTCCCATCAATACAGCATGAACAATGTGTGCTAAAATACCAAAAAAAAGCAACCACTTGTACCAATACATTCGCTTAAGCCCAGATCCCACTCCTTTTTCCACAACACCATCACGAACCGAATAATGGATTCCAAATTTGGTGGCAGAAGCTCCAATGTAGACAGGAATCAACTGAAGAGCCATCCAAAAACCGGCATGTGTAAAAGCACTGACTTGATTTGCCGCTCCGTCATACAAACAAAATCCAGGGATCATTGTTGCCAGGATCCACAAAAAAAGAACTAAGGCTAATAAGTTTTGCAGAATATCTATACCAGTCTGGTTTCGCATCAAAATACTAGAAGATTCTTGCAGGGTCAGCTGCTTAAATTCTTGTTCAAGCCTCCTACTACCACAGCAGTCTCCGCATTCTCCTCCTGTTCCTTTGACCATTTTTTATCAAAAAAAAGTTTTTTTTTCAAAAAATATATTTTGATTAGATAACCTTTTGTAGAAGTGACGAACCATTTAGCAAATTTCTTATGGTGGCCATTACAAAACGGCGAGTAATCAATACCGTCAATGCGTTCCACGCAAAGATGGTGAAACATTGGACGCTGGAAGAAGAAAAACATTTAGAAGCATGTAGGGTAATTCCAGACAGATTCCAGCGGTTGGAAGAGAGTTTAAAGCAAAAGTCAGAGAGGAGAGGAGATGAATTGGTAGCACGTGTGAAGGATGTCTTTCATAATGGCCTCGGCATCAAATGGGGAGACGACCAGATCCGTGTTTTCCAAGCTTTCCTAGCTTCCTGTCTTCCGCTTATCTACGGCAAATCATGGGCAGACGAAAAAGCACGTGTCCTGGAAGAATGGGGCCTGGAACGCGAATGCATGTTTTCTTTGGTCAACATGGCACGTCGTAACGGGAAAACCTTTGTCACCAGTGGTACCGCTGCCGCTTTAATGCTATGTGTGCCTGGCATCAAAATTGCCATCTTTTCCACCTGTCGGAGAACTTCCCAAATGATGATGGAAGCCATTATGGATATGCTTGATAAGGCATTTGACAAAGGCACTCACGTCACCCGCGAGGATTACGTCCAAGTGATGAAGAACATGGAAAGCGTATGCTACGAAGGTCCGGATGGTACAAAACGCATCCTAGGATCTTTTCCAGGTTCTGTCCGGGTAAGTTATATTGTTTGAAATATTTCTCTCTTTGCGTGTTGTGTTGTGTATCAAGCAGGTAAGTGTTTTGTTTTTTTTAAAAAAGAGTTGGAGAATTCAATCAATCTCCTCTTCTTTACAATAAAATTGAAAAGCGAGGGTCTCTAAAAAATGAGGAATTCATTATATCAAAAACGTCTTTTGCGTGAAGAACAAAAGAGCGGAGAAATATTGTTTGTAGAAGCAATGGCGTTGATTGATAAATGCCAATTTGAAAAAGGTTTTGAAATAATGAGAAAATCAGCAGAAAAAGAACACAAGGAGAGCCAGTTTATATGGAATGTTGTAAAAAATATGGACTGGAGCTTGCATAATTGCGATTGTCTTAAAAATGCGTTTGCAAAAACAGAATGTCCTGTTGGATGGTATTTTGCTGCGTTGTTATGCTGGAATGACAAAGAACAATTTGGTTACTTCAAGAAGAGTAGTGATGCAGGATACAGTTGGGGACAAGCAGATTACGCGTACTACCTGAAGCGTGGAGATTATGTGCAGGTGGATAACGAAGCTTATATTGGTTTATTGGAAAAATCTGCGATTCAGAATAATCCAATGGCAATGCATTTGCTCGGAGATTGGTATCGGAATAAGCTCGAAGGCAATTGCTATAAGAAAGCTATATCTTACTATAAAAGTGCTGCTGAACTGTGGTGGGAGGATTCAATGATAGAGGCTTCGAGCCTGCTTTACACAGGTCTTGTTGGAGAAATAGATTTGATCCAGTCTGTACGATGGAGTTCCATTACAGGATGTGGTTTTGCGGAAACACTCAGCGATGCCGTCATTTCTTGGTGGGATAAGACCATATTATGTCCGGAATGTGATTTTGCGCTTTTAGCGGTGGAACTAGGAAAGGGTCTGTACTGGTACCAATATGAAACAGAAGAATGGAGTGAATACGGGGATTTTGAAAAGGATTTTGCTGATAAGTGTCTAGAATTTTACTGTTCTGCGATAGAGTCGCAACAAAGATCCATATTCTTGTTTTTGCATTTTTGGAACCAGACAATTGGAGTGAAAGATGTTGGACAGCTCATTGGGAAATTAGTCTGGAATCAACGATATGAACATTTGACAATAGAATTTAAGGAAGTGGAAATAGGGTTTAAAAGGGTTCGTTTAGTATTTTCGAACGAGTCTTGACTTTTTGTTTTGTCACAAAAGAATCAATAAAAACTTTTTTCTTTTTTGAAATCTTTTTCTGCGTGTTTGTGGTGTTTACCAGGTAAGTGTTTTGTTTTTTTTAAAAAAGAGTTGTAAACATCAAATCAGTTTTTCATTCTTTTTACATTGGGAATTTTATTACTTAATAAATAAATGTTAATTATATGTGTGTACACAATAAAATATTTTTAAGAAAAGATAAAAAATGAGGGGAAAAGGCTCTACGCGGAAATCCAAAAATGCAACTCCATCAGCAACATTTATTCTATTATTTTTAATTGGATTGGTGGTATTTTTCACCATCATTTTCGTACCAACATTTATCTTAGCTCCTAGAGCTGGAAATGGTGGTGATAATATTCCTACATCTGCTCCTCCTCCTCCTTTGGATCCCGAATGTGATTTAGTTCCTCCAGTCTTTGTAAATCCTACCTTTGAGTCTGTGCAACCAATTACTACTTCAAACGTATTTAGCAGACCTTGTGTAGCTTATAATTCTCGGAATAATTCATTATATATTTGGGGCGGTACACGTTCTGGTTCTTATAGTTTGCGGGTGTATAATTTGGATGAATATAATGCAACTTCCGGTTCTACAATGACAGAAGGTCCAAACTTGATTCCGACAGGAATATATGACAATGGAATGAGAAGCGTACTAAGTTGTATGTATGATGACTTGGAGGAATTATTTTTAGTTATTGATGCTTCTAGTAATCTATATGAAGTGGATTTTGATGGAAATAGTATTTTGCGTGGTTCAGCAAGCGCTATAGGATCGGCCGGAGGAGGAATTACAAAAGATGGTGAACGTAACTTCTATGCACTCAGTCAGTCTCCTTTTGTACTTCATCGATTTGATTCAACAGATGGTTCTATATTGGAAACAATTCCTTTGAATGTTGAGCAATCGGAACCTAGGGCTATTCGCTCTTACGGACTGACTTATAACCTTACTTCCAATCACTTTGTTGTACAAAGATTTGGAATATATGTAGGCATATCACCGCAAATAGATTCTATTGACAGGAGTACTTTTACTTATAAGTATGGTTGCCAACAAGATAATCCTATGATAGATATGGGAGATATTGATTATGATTCACAAGGCAGACTATGGGGTGCCAGTGGTGAAACTCTTCTGGTTATGAACTCTGCTCCTGCTGGTGTGATTCCTTCCAACTCATCTCTTCCAAATTTAATGTCTTTTGACCAATGTGATGCATCTCCTATGAGTGTTTTAAGTAGTCAAAACTATTCTTCGGTAGCTAACGATATAATATTTAACGGAACTGGTTGTTGTGATAATAGAGTGTTAATTTGTGACAGCGGTGCATCAAATATTTTTACAGTCGTTGATTCAGCTAATGATCCAGATATTGGAAAAAGAAGCCAGTCTTTGAGTTTGCTGAGTACTTTGGTAGAAGAAAGTATGGAATCTACAATTGCTGATAGTTGTGTATACAATATTTCAGCGAATGCCACAATGACCATGGAAGAACTAGAAGCTGAATTTGAAGCAAACAGTGAAAGATCAATAAGTGTACCACCACCACCAACAATTATTTTTTTTGGAGGATCAAGTACTAATATAATTGCAGTTCCTGCAGGATGGACTCAAAATCCTACTAGACACCAAGCAGTAATTGCTAGTTCGAGTGCTCCAATATCTATCATGACTTTAGATGACGGAAGTAGTTTATCTTTGACTGCTGTTCCTGGGGGTTCGGGTCCATTCCAAAATTTGTTAACATTGACAAATTTAGCACCATTAGGTCCTTGTCAATCTGCAACCATGACAGATTATTCTTTAAGAGTAGATGATCGAGTTCAAAGATGGGTAGCTCTTTGGGTTTCCGGATCAAGAGATCGATTATGTGTAGTTGTATCTGACACAGATAGTTTTTCAGGCTCCTGGAGTTTTTTTGAGTTTACATTTTCTGGCCAAGAAATGCATGATTTAACATTTTCTGTTTGGAAAGAATATTACAACGTATGCTGGGAGAACCGCCTTGGAGCTTCAGCAGCTTTAAGGTATGGTCAATGTCATGTGTTGGAAAGAGATAGAATGTTGAACGGAGGAGGAGCACCAAGAAGTATTTCAGTACCGCCGATTAATGCAATTGCATTGGACGGACAGCCTGTTGTAGTTACACCTACTCATAGACCCGTAAATAATTTTGATACAGGAGCTTTAGCCGCAAATGCGTTTCCTTGTGGAATTTTTGCAGGAATGTCATCTGTATCAAATGGCGTTTTTGATTTAAGGCTTTGCCAGAGTGTAGATTTTGATACGAGTATGATTACTACATTACATAGTAGAACACCGATTGGAGAATACGACGATGGATCTTCTGGAGTGTGTGCTGCTATAGACAGATGCGTTCCTACAAGCACAACTCATTTTATGGATCCACAACGATACAGCGTATTTACTGCTTATAGAAATTTTGGAAATGTGGATGGATCTGAGCGTATCGCTGCTAGTATTATTGTAGATGCTGATGGAATGAAAAACTCCAAAGTTCGTTGGGGAGAGTTTTCTATTCAACCCGATGGTTCTTTAATTCCGTATGGAGAAGGAATGTATGTTATGGATTTTCATCCTGGTAATTTTTCAACAGGAAGACATGCATTTAATACGGATTTAGTATACACTCCCAACGGATTTCTTTTTATAATGTATTCTCCTGCAAGAGCAGAAGACACTGGATATTATTTCCCAAGAATTATAGGTCGTCCAATTGGATACAATCCGGGATTTTTAATGGAATCAACCACCAGAAGGTTTTGGTCGCAAGACCTTTCAATTAATCGCGCCGACGTTCCTTTAAGGTTTACAAATACGCCAAGAGGAATGATAACGCAAATTCCCAACCAAGGATTATCTTTGGATATTGTTGAAAGCTTGGCGCGGGTGGCGAGTCCGTTCACACACACTTCCATTGACATTAGGTATAATGATGAATTTACGCAATCTTTATCTAGAGTAGCTATAGATCAATGTGGTCATACGGCAAGATGTATTCAAACATTTCAGCAAAGTCCGTTTAACGGTACGATTGCGTCACCATAAAGAAGATATTATTTTTTATTTACTTTAATTTAGCAATATAATCTTTTAAAACATTTGGCTGACCATACTTTTTGCATAATGGATATATTAATTGATACAAAAAATTAAATACATCCATTGTACATTCTTCTTCTTCAAACTTCCATATTTCAGAAGTTGGACACGATTCGCACGACATCTGTCCATAATCTGGGATATCCTTTTTTACACATACCGTTACCAAAGAGTCTGTAAACAAATTTACAAACTGATGTTCTATTAAAACATTTTCTGCTCCATCCACTTCAACCACAATTTGGTTTACAAAACAACCATGAATTTTCTCTAAAATAAAAATGATTGTCGTTTGTCCTGTAATCGTTCCGGTTGATGTCAAAGATGCCTTTTTCAGCATAAAGTCTCCTCTAGTAGAATTACAAGCTATTGTGTCTTTTAACTTCATGCATACAAAATCTATAACATTACGCCATGTATTTTTTACACTTAAAGTTTGTAACTGCTCTTCATAAATAGTAAGCTCATGTTGATCTCTTAGCAAAGATGTTATAAACTCGCATCTTTCTTTTGTACTCCAGCATTTCATGATTGAACATATTGTTTCTTTTTGCAAATTGTCAACCCCCTTTTTCATTTTATCATTTTTGTATAAAAAAAAATTGAGAATTTATATTTTTGAAACGATCTCAACTCAAACAATCATATTTATGTGCATTCCAATCCGAGGCTTGGCAATCTTTGGAACAATAAAAAATCTGCTTGCATCTACTACAAGCAAAATACATGTGTTCTTTGGTAGACATACACCAACCACAACACTTGGGAACATTTCTTATCCTCCACATAAAATCACCAGGCTTGTTGTAAGATGCCAACTGTACACTTTCTTCAAAAATCATTACCGAATACCTCAAAAACCGCAAAGTGGGAATATCTTTTACAGATTTTACAAACATAATGGCAACTGCATCTAAATCAAAGATATTTGAATTCATATATAATCCTTGATATGAAAAATGTTCTCTCCATGGTGACAAACGAGCATGATTCCTTTGAGGATTTGCTATTCTCTCTACATTATAACAAACACGTCCTCGTGTATCAGAGCATTCATGATACTTTTGATTATCATTGTTGAATCTATCCCACCATTCGCCACAAAAAAGGCATTTTTCCCTGGAATGTCCACCGCATCTATCTGACATACATTTGTAGCAAAGTGAAATATTGGCAATTCTTATAAAACATACAAAACATTGTTTCCCATTATTAAACAAATGTTGAGGCAATATTCGCCTGCATTTGAAGCATTGTCGTTTTTTAAAAATACAATGATATTCCTTGTGGTTTTTGTGCACTTTATGACAAATGTCACAATTATCTTTAAATGGTCTTCCATTACATCCTTTCCATCTATGGAGTTTAATTCCTTTTTCAGAAAAAGGCATCATACAGGTTTCACAAACCTCGGAAAAATTCCATTTTCTGCATTTGTGAAACCGACGATTTTGTTTCAACATGGGCACATTACAAACGTGGCATATCCACCAATCGCTTGCTTCGCATTTGATGCTTAATTCTTGAGTATTTCTCACTTGTAAATCCAAAGACAAAAATTTGCGATCACGAGGTGAGAAAAGCCCATAGAATCGTTTACAAGTCATACTAAACAGTAGACAGTCTCTAGGACTAAGAAAGTTATTCATCAAATAGGAAATCATATTTCGATCATTAAAGAACCACTCCATCACTCACAATTTATTTTGTGATTTTTCGAATCATCGAGCAAACACACTCTAGAACAATATTCTGCCATTCCACACTTTTCACAAGTCAAATACCTTTTAGCTGACGTTTTCATACAATAAAAACAAAACGTTGGTAGTTCTGTCATGACTGGATTGGGAAAAAACCATTGAAAATTTCCAAACGATACAAATTCGGCAACAAGCGTTTCTTGATAACAAATTAATGCTGGATGCGTAAACTCGACATTAATTGTTGTTAAATCAGTTACAAAATGGATGTAACGATATTTTGTTGCAAAAATTTCCCATATTTCTGGATTACATAATATTTTTTGTGGTGCAGTAAAAATATAACTATCATTAATTTCCTTTCCATATAAGAATAATTGCTTAATAATCTTTCCTCTAAAGTCTTTACAGTGATGCCTTCCTTCTATTCCATAAGGATCGTACTTTTCCAGACAAAACTTACATTTTTGCAATTTGTGGAATTCGCATCTATTTTCGGTGCACAGTAAACAGACATGTTGATGCCTGCGAATAAATACAGGACAAACCTGACAAATTTTTCTTTTTGTAAATAAAATCCAGGGCCTTTCCTTTTTGCATTCAACACACTCTAATAATTTTAAAGGACAATGCAATGTTGTCGTGTGCTTAAATAAACAATATTTACATCTTTTTGGTTCAAATAAATAGATTGCAGGGTCCACTCCCAAAGATAACAATCGTCTTTCAAATGGATGGACTTTCTTCCATAGACGTCTACACGTTTGATACAGGACAAATCGCTCTCGAGGAGCCAGAAACTTTCCAATTATAAAGAAAACATCAAAACTAAAATTTGCAAAAGAGGCCATTAATAATGATATTTTTTTTTCAGAAGCAAACAAAAAGAAAATTTTCATTTTTTTTCCCGATTTTTTTTAGGTGAGGAGGTGCACATACACACATTAAATACATACCACATAAGTGATCTAACATCGATTAGAACACGCTATGGTGGTTTGTTTCTTTTTCACATAATACTATGTATCGGTTCGACTCATTTTTATTTTTTTTTTAGAAAAAAGAAAAGATGAGCCAAAAAAGAGATCGTGAAGAAGAAGAAGAAGAAGAGTTTACTCTTTTATCAAATCTTGTTGAATCGTGGATACCAAAGATCATATCTCAGGGTGAAATCCGTGAAAGAGATTTGAAGGATTTGTGTCATAATCGCTTTATAGAGCTTTTTCGTCACGGTGGAATTCCGATCCAAGAATATCTTTTTGCTTCGAACAAAGAGGATTCAGTTGATCGCGTCGTTGAAGCTTTGAGTATCAACGATGAAAAGGCCGAAGAAGTTTTGGGTTATTCAGATGAAGAATTTTATGACAGCATTCTTTATCAGTGGCAAGGAGAAACCGCTTTCCGTATCAGGGAGCTGACTGATCCTAGTCTTCCTTATTTTTACACTCCAAATATTATACATCATCAGATGCTGCGGCAGTTTCCTGATGATGATACCAAGAATTCTGAATACTTGGAGATGCAGCGGAAGGCTTTTTTCGAGGATAAACCTCAAACAAAAGTGAGGGAGAATTATATTCGAACAAAGCAGCTGGAGATTGTATTGAGTTACGCTCCAAAAGATGAGGAGGAATCTCTAGTCTTTGAAAAGGATATCAAAGATATGCTGGAATCTTCAAAACTGGAAAGTAAGGAGTTTGAAGAAACATTGAAAGCAAAATATCCTAAAATTAGAAAAATTAAAAATTTTTTCCGATAATGATGGACGCATTTCCTCCCTCGCTTTCCGAATCCACTTTGGTAGAAACAGTCAAATACAAGGCCGAAAGACGTGCCGAGATTGTCAAAATTATTGCTCAATCACAAAACGGCAAGAAAGATTGCCAATTTTCCGTCAACAAAGAGTGGGCAACTGCTGACTTGGATGTTTTGAGAGAACTTTCTAGACATCCCGACATTACCCGTCTTTCTGTTGTAGTACGTCAAGACCCAAAGTATTTTAACCACTGTGATAAGCAAACGCTGGCTCTGGGAGATATTCCCGTGGTTATGCTGGAAGATCGTCGGCTAATTTGTACTGTTCATTTGGTAATTAACAATTATCAAGCTAAAGATGCTATTCCTCCATTGTGTGAAAGTGGACAATTTGAATTGCTTCCAGTTTCTTCTTCTAATTAAAATATCTCATGTTTTATTGTTGCTGATAACCCGGAAATGTTCCCACTTGCATTTCTCTTTTCAATTGTTCCGAACTAATTTTTTTACCCAACCACATAATCATTGCTACTCGTTCTGCATATGTTCCAATCGTTTTAATAGTTGCTATCCAAAGAAAAGCAAAGAAAAATAAAACCGACCACTCCATCTCACTACTAATTATTTTTTTAGTTTTGAATTCTGGAGCATATTTGCTATAATTTCTTTCCGTATCACAGGTTCCATAGAATCAATCTTTTCTTTGATCTTTTCATCTAGCAGTGATTGATACGATCCTGTCTGTGAAATTATATCCAGCACAAAGACTTTGAGTTTTCGATTTTCTTCCTTTACAGCATCAAGTGTATCAGTAATTTCAGATAGAATATGTTCTGTATCTTTCTTGTTCACTCTTTTGCGTTTGTTTTCAACAGAAGTCTTTACAATCCGATTCTCATCTTCAAATTGTTCTTTAGCCTTTGCAATTTTTTCTACCGACCAACCCAATTGCTTCTCTGCATATAATAGTATACCTTCCAAACTAACTAACCATTCCATAGATACCCCATTTGGTGATATATAAAGCTTTTGATCGTTATGGAAAAGATGTTCAGGAAAATAATCTTCTAGAAATATTTTCAGCTTCACAGGATGCTTAAACAACATCCTTGCAACCAATAAAGGTATATGGTTAATTTCATACACATTAATTTCCATCTCTTTCCATGGATACCCCACTTGTATTTTCTTCTGGGGGCCACTCATAATTATTTCAAATTTCTGAATTTATTTTTGACCAAATCAGCAACACGTTTGGAATCGTCTTGATAAAAGTTTTCTGCATTCAGTGTCTTACCAAAGATTTCACTAGTACGTTCCTTTCTTAATGTATGCTCCAATGAATCCATATCTGCTTGGACTTTTTCTCGAATTTGAGCTTCTTCTTCCAAGCGAATCTTTTTCTGGAGTGATTTGCGTATTTCTGGTTCAATAGCATTCACACGCTTCAAAATGGCTTGATCAAGCTTTTCTTGAAATTCTTTGCTATTAGTAGCAGCATACAAAGCTTCGCGTCCAATACATTCCCGAGCTTCTTTCAGAAAAGCTTGTTGTTGTTGCAAAATCTTTTCCAATACATTATCTTCTCTTGTTCGCTTGGTAGGAACAGTTGATGTCACATTCTTTTCGAATTGTTCCATCGCAGCGTTCACTAAATCTTCGGTCCACTTTAAGTTTTCTCTCATAAACAATTCAAATCCTTTCAACGTACAAAGATTCTTTGCAACCTGTCCTCCTTTTCCTCTATAACTATCATTGTTAGAGTAAACTAACTCGTTAGGATAGTTTGACGACAAAAACTTTTCAGATCGAGAAGAATGAACAGCGCAAATTTGGCTAGCTCTCTTGCAACTAATAACATCGTCTTCAAACAGTGTGACTATTCCATCTTTGAATGGTGATGTAACTTTTACAAAATTAAATTTTTTTCCGACACTCATTTTCGTTATAAAAAAAATGGAAAGAATGGGCGCAGAAAAAAATAATAATATATATGCGATGAAGAAAGAATGCTATAAGTTGATAGACGTCTTTGAACAGTATGACTGTATGCTAAACATTGGTTCTTGCAAAAAGGTTTTGCTGGAAGAAATTTTTACTCTTGGTGAAATTGCCGGCGAATCTTTTTTTTTTGGAAAAGATTGCGAGATGTGTAGTACGATCCCAATCTTCTAATCAAGTAGAAGACGTTTTTCGTATTTTAGAAGAAGTTCATAACAACAACTTACCAAATTGGCGTTTGGAAGTTGTTTGTTTACTTGAAGAGAAATATACAAAAGATATATCTTTTGAAAAGCTCCAATACAGTTATCAATACTTTGATATGGATCAAGAAAAATGTATTGACACCAAAAACGCGTTTAATCTATTGAAACACGACATTATCAAGTGCAATTCGTTGCAAATTTTGTTGGATATTAAAAATGTATTAAATTATTGAAAATTTTTATTATTATAAAAGGGTGTTCCTAAAAAAAATGGCTCGAGAAGAAAAAAACTGCAATTTGCAAAGCGCTAAAAACAAATGCTATGAAATAATAGATTTGTTAGAAAAGGATAGTTTTTTAAGTAGACTTGAATTTGGGCTATCCAAAAAAGCATTGCTGAATGAGATTTTTCCTTTGGGAGATTTAACTTGTCGAAGAAGTGAATTTTTGATAAATCTGGTACAAAAAGTAATAGATTGCGAATCATTGGACAAGATTCAAAGCGTTAAAAATATTTTGGAAGAATTTGAAGAAGAAAATCTTCCTTTTATGCGGTTAAAGGCTATTAACATGCTGAAAGAAACAAAGGAGGAAAAATGTTCTCGCGAGGACTTGGAATATATTTCACGGCTTTTAGTATCTAAAGTTCAGGAATATATAACCCAAAAACAATATATTATGTTATTGATTTGCAATGTGAAAACATGCATGTCACTAAAACGTCTTCAAGGTGTAATTAAAGTGTTGAGATATTAGAATTTCATTCCAAATAAATTAAACTGCAACTGCGTCACTGATCCCGAATAAGCTTCTGGATTTGTACTATCGTAAGCTATAAACGTCCATATGCCATCCACTTTGGTTTCGCCAAAAAAGTGTCGAGTATTCAAAGCCCATCCTTCTATCGGCCAGTTTCTCCCATGGTCTCCAGAACGAGGCGGTGCTAGTACGCTAACAGTACCCGAAGGCGATCTCAACTTGATTATAATCTTTCCCCGATCATTTGCCTTAATATTTACACGAATCATAATTTGTTCCACCATCTTGATGCTGTGTTGATGATTTTCCAACTCCCAAGTATAGTTAAATGGCAAAGATCCTTTGGTGTTGGGAAACTTTTTTAAAGGAAGAATCAACATGGCTTGTTCTGGATTGATAAGCTTATGCTTTCTAGCTGCGTCCAAAAGTGGTGGAACTTTGAGCAAACCAAACCCATACTTGTTTGAATGATGATAGCCAGCCGCATTCCAGTGCCAAGAGTGATCGGTTGGTGCAATCAAGGTGGAAGCCTTGGCAACTACATGCATCAAATCTCTCCAAGTAAAGTCGGGACGTTCTTGAAGAATACGAGCAAATATACCTGCTGCTAAAGGCGCCGCACTAGAAGTTCCTCCAAAACGATCATAACACTCTCCTGGCGCGTATCCAGCACTTCCCATCAAATCAGCAGTGGTAATTCCTCTATTTGCGCCCGATGAAGGAGCTACTGCTAAAAGGTTGCTACAACCTTCAGAATACCAAGACTGCTTTCCTTCTTCATCAATTGCGCCAATGGGAAAAACATATGGTGAGTTTGCATAACCATCGTATGCGCAAGAATCTCCCCGGTGTCTACCGTTTCCTGCTGCCCATACATATATTCCACCTTTTCCTCCTCTCCCTCTTTTAGCACCAACATAGCGAGCCAGCGCAAGACGCAACATATACCCAGCTGGTCCAAAAATATCACCACTATCCATAGGTCCCCAAGAACAAGAAAAGATATCAATAGATCCCAAAGCATTGAACGTCAAAGCTTCTGTTTCTGTAGCATCATCTACTGGTCCTGCAATAAGACGAATACCTGCTACTTTGGCACCTGGAGCTACTCCTCTTCCACAATGACCATTATTGTCCTGAGCTACAGCCACAGCAGCTGCAGACGTGCCGTGCCCATCTCTAGGATGTTGTGGAGCAGGATTATGCGGAGCTCCGCTATTAAAATTATGGGAGTTGATGGCATCATAACGATCAATCAACTCTGGATGAGTATGCTGAAGACCATCATCAACAATGGCAATAACAATTCCTTTCCCAGTTACATTGGAAGCTAAATCAGCATCAACTCCATACTGATGAGAATGTAAATGCCATTGCTGTGAATATAAAGGATCAGGAACTCTCTTGTGTTGAACACGTGGTGTTTGTGTTTCAAACCATTTAACATCGCTTATTTGTTCAACATTTCTGGGGCTTGCATGAGTAGTTTCAAACTTGTAAAATGAATGACCTTCATGATCAGAAAGTGCATCAATCTTACTAATAAATTTAAAATGATGTGTTTTAGCAAATTCGTGTGGATCCACTTTTGTGTCCAACTGCATTGCAATTTGATTTCCAAAAACCAATCCAAAAAGCAATAACAAAATCATAATGTGTATGTTTTTTTTTGAATCTTGTGTAGTTTTTACCAATACAGTCAAAACGTAATTAAAACGTTTTTCTTAAAGGTTATAATTCACAAAAAAAAGGAAGATGATACTAATTCTTATTCTAATTCTTCTTGTACATATTGTATATTCTAAACCTTCCTGTAATGTCAATGATCACAATATTTTTAAAACACAAGGAAGCACATTTGAAGCACGATTTAGAGCTTTTGGTGGTGCATTCACTTTTCACAATGGATTTAGAGAAAAGGTTATAGATGCAACTGGTCTCTCTGTGGCATGTGCAGAATGTTATGCAAATGCATATGATTGCGGTAAAGATAATTGCTGGGCATCTTGTGCCATAGGAGGAGAGAGATGTAATCAATGCTTGAAAAAATACAAGTGTCAAGAAAATTGTAATAAATGCACAAAATTTATTTAATGTGTAAAGGAATGTTATATATTCCAAACGTCAAGCATATAGAATAGATAAACATTCTTGTTAACAATTCCGGTGTCCATAGAATGGTACCAAGTTCAAAAACTGCAATGTTAATACCAAATGTGCCTACTATAATTAAACATAGAAAAAACATATGAAGAGATATTTGGAGCACATTTTCAGATACATCTTTTGCAGCAACTGGTTTTACTTCAAGTGATGATATGTAAACACCGACTGGAACACATACAAAATGAATAAACATTCGAAACAATACTTGATCATAAATTCGCTTAAAAGCCAGTTCAAAGGTTCCAATGACCAATCCACCACAAGCAAAAATTAGGAAACAGTTTCCGCAAAGTCTTACAAGGGCAACAATGTCAATAAATTCAAACACCAACACCTTCATGATTTTTATTTTTTTATATAAATTTATAGAAATGAAAAGTGCCGGTTCCAAGTTATGTAACTGGTGTTTCCAAACTTTATGTCCATTGCTATTGGAATGCGAATACGATGATTGTTTATCCAAACCAATATGCAGTAACTGTGTTAGAGAACCTGAGAATTGTGGATGGTCGTTTGGAGTGGGAAAATTTGGAAAGATTGGGCTATACTGTCCAAAACACAAGTGTCCACCAAAAAATAATTGTATAAAGATTAGTATTATGCGGGAATGTATTGTAAATGAAGAAGAATCAGATTATAAGGATGTAGAAAAGACACCACCGCATGAAAGTTCACCACAAAAAAAGAAGAAAATAAAATTGAGTATTATACTTTAAAAAAAATGATGGAATGTGGCGGGTATTTAAAAACAGAGGAGACAAACGATACATTTATTAGTTATCAAAATTAAAGAAATCATTCCAGTAGTTTTGGACAAATTTGATCTATCAAATTATTCATTTCTTCACCTTTTAAAGGCAATTCTCCGGGCTTTCCCATAGGTCCTTTTTTACCTATAGACCCCACTACAATATTAGGGCATTCAATTGGAGATTCAAACGTTTTTTTGATATCCAAGTATACGTCTAGCGCACTTAAACATGGTAACGTAGTATTGAATTTTCTTTCGAAACATGAATTTTGTAATATACGTACCATTTCTTCTTGACTGGACCTACCATTTGGACCCGGAAAACCAGGCGGTCCTCTTGGCATTGAATCTACATATATTTTTTCTTCTTCCAATTTTTGCAACACATATGCCACAGCTTTTGGTACATCACATTCGTATCCTTCTATAAACACTTGTTCCGTTAATGTATTCGTATCAATAGAAAATTCCCTCTCTGTTTTTCCAGGCATTCCTACAATTCCTATATTTCCAGGTCTGCCTTGTGGACAAAAATAATGCGCAAAATTCTCTGAATAGAACTTCATTTCTTTGAGTACAGCATCTTTCACTTGATCAAATTCTCGATTGTAATCATATGATATTCCCAGTATCAAATAAAAAAAACTTGATATTAAAAACAAACCCCTCATTTTTCCTTTTTGCTGAAAAAAATAAATTATTATGAATCAAAAGGAGTTGATTGGTAGTGTCAAATGGCAAGTTTTTAAAAATGATTCTTCACAATCTTTCCAAGTTGATATGCCTACAGGGTTATCTGATAAGAGCAAACGAATTATAGCTGCGTGGCTGGCAGACCTTTATCCAAAATCTGTAAAATGTTACAGCAGAGATCACCAAATGTTTGTAAAAATACACAAGCGGTATCCTATTGCAGCAAATGTCTATTTTGTAGAACAAGAAATAAAAAGTTTGTAATCTAAATTAAATAAAAGGGAGAAAGTAACAGGAAAAAAAAATGAAGCAGATTGAAACTGCCAATTATATATTTGCAGCACTGCAGGGTATTTGGTTGATTCTTTTTTTTGTGGGACGAATATGGAGTTTTGTAGGTACAGGAGATGATTCTGACGGGAGGTTTATCAGAGCAGAAGTTGGTGCCTTCTTTTTCCATGCTGGTACTGTTTTAGCAGTATGGGCAGCAGCATATGATCATGTATCCAAACTTCGGTGGCGTTTTCTAATTCCACTGTTTGTGTTTCAGCTTGCCAATGGAATTTTTACAGTTTTGAATGTGGGATTATACTCTGCCAATCGACCTATGATGCATCCACTTTATGAGTTTGTCCTTTATGGAATTGGTGTTTATCAATTATCTATACTACTTGTTGGTACAATTTATTATAGTTATCATGCTTGGGATGTTAGCCAAAGAAAAGAAATTACATCTTTTGCAGATGAAATTCATATATTGACACCACCATCATTTGGAAACAGAAGAGGAAAGAAACATTAATAATTTATAAATATTTACATTTTTCTTGAAAAAGTAGAGAACAGGAAAAAAAAAAGCAAAAAGGAAGCATGTCTTTGAAATTTAAAAGGTGGATTGATGATGATCCTCCCGACAGAAAAAGACAATCAGCTGCATTGTATTTCTCTTTACAGTTTTGGGCAGGAATTGCTGTGTTTGCAGTTATTATTGTACCTGCGGTGGTTATTGGAACTAGACAATCAGAACCAGTAACAACAACAACAACAATTGGATCCACAAATACTACAACAACGTTGATGCCTACAACAACACCAGCATGCACATTCCAATTGATTAGCAGTATTCAGCAGCCTTTAGGTGGTGTAAATCACGGAACGTCAATTTCTATGAATGTTGATGGTGCTGAAATTGCCATTAGTGATACCGAAACCAATTCTTTGGAAGGAGAAATTCGTACCTATTCTTTGTCTGGAATGTCGTGGTCACAAAGTAGTACTACCATTACTGGAAGTGGTCCTATGATGCAGCTTGGTCCGTTTATTGAGATGACTCCGGATGGTTTACATTTGTGTGCATCTCTAGATCAAGAATCCGAAGTTCGTGTTTATCAACGGAATTCTCTAGTTGATCCATGGATTCAAAAAGGCAGTAGTCTACCTTCCGGAGAAAACACAGGAGAACGCTGTAGTATTTCTGATGATGGAAATAGAGTAGCTGTAGCTCGTCCTAACGACGGATTTCCTGCTCCAGTATTTAGTGGTCGTGTTCAAGTATACGATTATGTGGTTTCTGCTTGGATGCAAGTTGGCTTTGATATTGGAAGTAGTGTTGCAAATGCACGTTTTGGAAGCAGAGGACTTGATTTGAGTGCTGATGGAAGTAGAGTTTTTGTTAGTTCGGAAGAAGCAGGAACGCATCTTTATGTTTATGAATTTATTCTTGGAGGCTGGGGTCTGGTTAGCCCTCCTTTTGGAAATTTTGCCGAAAGACCTCCTGATGGCGGACCAGGCCAAGATCATGAAGACAAAATGTCTAAAGGTGGTAACTACGTTGCAGAAGGCGGTGACACAACGATTCGAATGTATGCATGGTCCGGTTCAACGTGGGATACAGATGGAGTGGCTACAGGAACATTTAGTTTGCAACAAGATAATCGATTTGCTTTAATAGAGACACCTACACCGCGTTTAATGGTAGGAACAAACACTCGTATTACCGGAGGTGCTGTAGCAAACGGTGTTTCCTTTTTCACACGTACAGCAGCATCTACATGGTCTTTACTACGTACAGTTGGTCCTTTCAACACAAACTTAACCGGATTTGATGTAACAATGGCGTCAACGAATGGGTTTAATTGTGCTTTTTCTGATTTAACCACTGGTCAAGTTGATACCTATTCGTGTTGTTGGAATGAAATGATTCCTTAATCACTTAAATATATTAAGAATTAAAGCTTTTAAGGAAACAAAAAACAAATACATTATGGATTTTGAAGTACTTCAAACGCCAAGGAGGAAAACATCCTCTCCTTTTCCTTCTCCTAGATCAATGGTAGATTCAGAGATGCCGATGAACTTGAGAGAATACCAAAAACAAAGATTTGAGGCATTCATGTCATCGGGTGGGGGTAAACTAACACAAGATGTCAATCGAATTCTTCACAGTACATGCCGGAATGCAATGTTGAGCGGGAAAACACATTTTCGTATTCAAACGCTAAGAATGCCGGGTGCTTTTTCTTACACATACAAAGATGAAGAAGACAATACCTTTCCTATTTATCATGCTCACACATTGGAACCCATCAAGGATATTACTGCTCGTGTTCGATTGAATCAAAAATTTGTTAAACCATTATTTGACTGGCTAATGGAACAAGGCATTCACTTCTATTTGACAACACAAGTAACTAGTCAAAACATTCATTTTGGAAACAAATCTTTGGCTAGTTTTATCCATGTGGAAGCATATTTTATTCCTGAAGATACAGAATTAAGAGAAAAACAAGGACCATTGCTTTGTTTATGGAATAATGTTTACACTGTAAAATGTCTTGATCAAAGCATGCTTATGGACTGGAACAAACGACTTGTGGCTGCATTTAGAACTGGAGGCACCTACTGTGTTGTATCCACTTTGTATTTCGGATCAGACTATGACGAAACACCCAAAGATAAAGACACTGGTCTTCCTATCCGAAACGAATTCAACGTTGAATATCCTAGGAACCATTTGACAATGCAGCCACTTGAGCCTTTACCTGACTGGAGTTTGAAACAAAAGTTTACAATCTTATTAACTTGGGTTACACAACTCAATTACAAATGGACACTATTGTGTGAATCTTCTAAGCAGTGGGCATACTTTGCTGTTTTATTAGATCCCATAGAAAAAACATATTAAATATCTTCTTGTTCTTTCATTTCTTGCTCATAAATTTCTTTCTGCATTTCAGAAATCTTTTGCTTCCAACGTTTCCTCCAATTAGTGCAACAAAAACATCTTGGACAATATCGCATTGTCATGTAATTACAAAATATACAACACCACCATTCATCCCATTCAGGCATTTCTACTTCTGGTATTGCGCATTCAGCGTGTTTACAAGCACCAAATAAACATCCTGCTAGCATAATACTGCTTATAATGGATATAACAAATGTGATGGCTATAATACTTGTTTGTTCATTAAACGTTAATTCCATCAAATCAATTGCGGTAATATTGTAAGCCATCTCTATACTTTTTGACCAATTCTGTTACTCGAACTGGTTTGAATTTGTAATTTGGGGCTTTTATCCGCACAAATATGGCCTGCCCTTCAACACAAAAAACTTCAAAACGATGTTTACTTCCATCAATCCAGACATTTAAGAAAAAATCATCTGATCCTGATGAAGCAGGATGTGGATTATTATACATGGATGCAGGAAAACAATTGATTAGACATTCTCTATGTTCATTACTATTCATGAAATAAGCTAAAAGTATTTTACGAGTCATCTTAGTACAAAATGGAAGACCTATTCTCAAAATATTTTGCATTTGCCATACTTGGCCATCATGAATGTTTTGAAGCGAACAGATTGCAACATCTCGTATATTTGATAATGGAATTGATTTATACAAATTTAAAAAATACACTTCCCAATAACTTTTGCAATCATCAATAATTTGTTTCCAGTCCTTTTTGCATACTCTTAATGTGAATACATCATCTAATGCAAGATATTTATGTATAAGCATCCGAAGAAAATGTTTTTCAAAACTTTGATAAACTTTTACAAAGAAACCATTTTTAAGTTTAGGGTCATCTATTCGTTTTCGCTTCATGAAACAACAAAAAATTAAAGGAAAAAGAGGAAGACTTGTTTCTAGTGGAGATGGTGATGACGTTCTTAGAGCAATATCTCGAGGTTATAGATGGTACCGAAAGAGGAGTCTACCCCTAAAACTATTCTTAATATTTGCCGTTTGGATATTTATTCTTATAGTGTATACTATTTTTACAACAACAAAGCAGCATAGAAAATGATAAAAATTACACAAAAGTATTATAGATCTGAGGGGTTGGGAGTGTGTAAAAAAAATAAAAAAATGAAGAGTAATATTTCTTTTGATGAAACACTCCAGTTGCATAAACAATTGGATTCTTTTACAAGAGATAGAATATCTTCAATGAAAAATAATTCCAATGCAGAATTGTTTCAATTTGAAAGATGCGAACTTAACGGTGCATATTATTATTGCCCAATCAATGGAATTATGAATGCTGATTTTTATGATGTTAATCAGCAGCTGACACGTCTTTATGGACACGGATCCAGAATTGTATCTGAAGTCAGAGGCGATGGTGAAGGATATATCACCAGAATTATTATCAATACAACAGCTTGGAAAAGAATGGGAGGCTCTGGAAACGGGAGAGGATCCAACAACAGGCCATCATTTCAGACATTGATTATTTACTTTTTATTGTTGAATTTATTGAGTGGTGCTCTGTATTACAAAGTTATGCTGGCATAATTGAAGTGCTTAGATTATAAGCAATAAAAATAAAATGTTTCTTTTTTAAATATATTTAAAAAACTGAGAAAGATCATGATGGAAGAACGAGCAGAAGCTGTGGAATGGGCTGAAAGTGTAGTAAAAAACCTAAAGGTGGCAGAAATTGATCGCCCATACATGGTGGCTGTATTAGTTGAAGCTGCTTTGATTGAAAGTCCAGTTCACCCTTTGGATATTTCCATTAATCCTGATGGGACAAAGTATTCAATCACCATCAAAGGTTATAAAGGCCTTGTTGATATGGAAGAATTTGTATTGATTTTTAGAGGAGAAAATAGACATCATCATTTGACTAGAGTTCGGCGTATATACATTCAGACCCCTCCAGGAGAAGGTGCTTACTATATTATTGAAATGGATGCAGGTCAATGGCAAAACAACCACCACCGAAGAGAAATGCCAAAAAGAAGAGCTGATTAAAATTTTTTATTCTTCATCCTTGCTTTTTTTAGGAGAGGAAGACAATTCTTCTTCTTCTTCGTCTTCTTCCTCTTCTTCATCATTTTGTTCTTCGTTTCTTTCTCTCTTGATTCCTTTGGTTTCTTCTTCCTCTTCCTCCTCCTTCTTGGCAATGCGAGGACGAGGTTCGTAAAAATCCTTGGACATCTTGGCATCTTTTCGAACAGCATAAATGTTGTAGCAAGCTCCGTTTTCTCCTTCAACCAGAGATTTGACCCAATCATCGGCATATTCTCCCTTCTCGCCTCTTGCATACTGGAGCTTTTCTTCCCTTGTAGCAGCTTGACCAATCAAGACATAAAATTCGTGTGTTCCAGCATTAATCAACTTGAGTAGTTCTCCGTCCCAAGCATGATGCATTGCCTTTTCCTTTCCGGTAATATCGCATACCTTTACCTTTCCGTTTCCCAGTGAAAGCATAGCACCTTCCAAGCCTCCAGAATTGATGGAAACTCTCTTCTGTGGGTTTGCTGGCTCCAAGTTGATGCTTCTCTTTTGATTTCTGGTAACTTCAAACGCTGCAAAATCTTGTTCTACCCAGTCTGGAGATACCTTGATACCTCGGGTCTTAAAGTGACGCAACAAGTCAGGAACCCATGTTTGGATATACAGATTGTAATATCCTTTGACATTCTCTACTTCAGGCCGGTCGTTGATTTTGTCTGGAGAATTTTCAGGATTCTTCAAAGCACCACTGGTGTGAATATTTGCAATCGCGTGAATTGGAACATCCCAGTTGGCTGCCATAATGGCACTGTATCGAAAAATGTTGTTTTCTCCAACCAAACCCATCTTCAAGGCGTTTCCATCGCCCTCTGCTCGATGAATAAACTTGCAAGGATATGTATCGCAATTTTTGGAAGGCGCTCCATAGTACTGGTATATATTATACTCTCTAGTAAATGTAGCGCTTGCTTCCGCCTCTCCATTATTGGGCACATACATATAGTTCTTTGTATCCAAATTAGAACCATCTGTATCCGGTCTTGTCACAACAACAGCTACTCCAGGTCGTTGCTTGTCACCATTAAACGGTGTGCTGTAATCACAAAGATAAAAGGAAAGGTTACGACCAGCTGCCTTTTGATTGACACGGAGTTCTTCTACTGGTACCAAACGGTGCTCGTTCTTCAAATATGATCCATGCAATCGCTCACTGTGTTCCAGGAAAGGATCATAATTTTCTTGGTTCAACAATACTTGTCCACCACATTCCAGCTTGAAATAATTTTTCAAGACCAGCTCTGTACGTCGCTTCTTAGAACCGTCCTGTTCTTGATCTTCTACCACTTCGTCTTCTTGCACATTAGCTAGAGGATCATCTTCGTCAACCGGTTCTTTTTCCTTGACTTCTTCTTTGGCAAGCTGCAAACGAACAATGGACTCCACATTTTGCAATCTCAAAGGTGCATCTGGTTGTACTTTGTAAGCAGAACCGGGTCCAGCAATACGCTGTCTAAGAATGTTGTTATCACCCTTGTCTGGCAACAACACCTTGCTGGTAATTCCAGGACGAATAATTCTATTGTAATGAGAAGGAATAGTTCCATCCTCATTAACAAAATTACGCAACCTCAAACTTTCAGGATCATCGTGAGACCAAGCATGTTCTGCCATCTCCTGTAGGTAATTTCTTGCCTTTTCATCCCACAACTTGATTTCGGTACGAACACTAAAAGATCTTTCACCAGTAGCAGGATCAATGATCACTTCACATGCATCTTTGGTTGGCGTAAAAGATGTTACTTCCGCATAAGCATCAATTCCAGCAGGCCATGACGATTTCTTATTCTTCTTGGATGTAATCATACGACGTGCAGGACAAACATCTGTAGAATAAGTATCGCCCTTTTCTTCGCTCTTGACCACATAATTCTTAAACTTGATTTCTACAGAAAGCTTTCCTTCCTTTGATACCGTTGTTTTTTGGCGGTTGTTAATCACATTTTTGCTGGCAGAGCTAGCTTGCACAAACATATCATCGACTTGCATCTTTTTTTTTAAAACCCTTATCTATACTTTAAAAATATAAAATTTCCCCTCTTAAAATTTCACCTCAATATAATTTAAAAAACTTTAAAACCTTGAGGTTTTTTAAAATTTTTCAAAAGTTGCGAACACGAACAAAAATGAAAAGTGGTCGAAAAATGACAGGTTTTGCCCGGAATTCACAGACCAAAAATGACACCCATAAAAATTTGTTCTCGAAATTTTCACGAACAAAAATTTTCCACCTCACTTTTTGATCTGTGAATTCCGGGCAAAACCTGTCATTTTTCAACCACTTTTCATTTTTTGTTCGTGTTCTCAACTTTTTTGAAATTTACCAAATTTAATTAATTCAAATTTTCAAAAGTTGCGAACATGAACAAAAAATGAAAAGTGGTCGAAAAATGACAGGTTTTGCCCGGAATTCACAGACCAAAAGTCACACCCATAAAAATTTGTTCTCGAAAATTTCACGAACAAAAATTTTGCTACCCCCAGTTTTAGTCTGTGAATTCCGGGCAAAACCTGTCATTTTTCAACCACTTTTCATTTTTTGTTCGTGTTCGCAACTTTTTAAAAAATGAAAAAGGTGTTTATTATTTTAGGAATTTTAATTTCATTTGGTATATATCGCGATATACAAAATATTGATAGGAAACGCACATATGTCGTTGTGAAACAATGGGTATGTTATAAAAGCTACCCAACAGCTGCTTTGCATAAAATTGCATGGGAAGATGCCATACATGAACTACCCAACATAAAAAAGATTCCATACCTCAGAAAAAAACCTATTGAATCTTTATTTGATTGGAGTGATACTATTAAGATACCCTATTCTCAACAAGCTATAATTTTTTTTAAAGGCAAATGGCCAGGGGATATCAAAGATGAAATCTGTATGTATATAGATCCATATCCTACTCATTGCAATATATTTGAAAAGTGTTTTTGGTGGCCATTGGCGATTATTTTGAAGCCTTTTGTGCATATTATTGATCCAAATTTAAAACTTTCCATTTTATAATAAAGCTACATCTTGTGGTCTTCTCTTTTTTCTTGCATCAAAATTGACATATCTTTTGCCAGTTCTTCTAAATTGCGTTAACGAAGCAGGATCTGGAATGCTTGGCGCCTTGCTAAAATAAAACCAATAGATGAAGCGAAATAAAGAAATACAAGACAACGAAAATGCTAGAATTGCCATTCCCAAAGACCAACCCCAAGCCCACCCCAGCTCTTGTGTTACATTTCTAGAAGTAATAAAGATCAACGACCTGAAATCCCCACCAAATCCCAAGAAAAATATAAAGAAATGCCACCATAAAACGCTATTATTATTACGCCACTGTTGTGCTACTCCCTGCATAGCAGTTGGTGTAGCTAAATGAAACAATAAATCTCCATTAGCAGAAATATATTGTATAGCAGCAAGTCCTTCAATGGCAAACTCATAAACTAGCATTTGAGCGATCCACACCAATACAAAAATCGCTTCAATGTAAAAAAATACATTTGTCCAATAATAAAAGGGAATTAAATCTGGTTGTGGATGTTCTTTTGGTGGCAATGCATCAAAGTTTACCATGTTTTTTTTCCCTTATTTAATATTTTTTTTGGGCATTTAATGGTCTAAAGTTTTTGTTTCCTCAAAAAGATGGACGGTGCTATAATCAAAGACGCAAAAGATCCCAGATTTAGACAATCTTTATTGGTTTTAAAAGAATTGAAAACAAAAAAGGGAACGTTATCCGATTTAAGACTATACCATACATGTAGTATCAAATTTTGTAATCCTGAAAATGAATCCATGTTAAAATCAGAAAATCCAATTGCTTGTAACGTTTATATGTGTAAGTATGGAAGTGTTCATTTATGTACAGAAAATGAGTGTGGATTATATGGAGGAACAGTCAACGGTGTATGTCCTATAAGCGGTATTCAGCACACTCTACTCAATATATCTTCCTATGATAAGAATAATTCTCTTACTTGGTATAAACAGCACGAAGAACGACGTGCGGATGTTAAAGCTGTATCAGCAACTTATTTATTATCTGGTGTAGAAGAAAAAGTGGTTGAAGAAAGAATCACTGTTATTCGCGAAAAGGTTGTAGTATCCAAAAAACGAAGACGACAAGCTTATACAAAACAACTTACACATGAAGAAGCTGAAAAGGCAGCCAGCAAAATGGTGAAACTTTTGTTGTATTCATCTGAAAGAAGAGATTTAATTGAAAGGCATCACCAACAAAATATCCAAGATGGAGAAGATGCTGCTTCTCAATATATTTATAATCAAATTATGGAAGAACGCCAGCTTCCTTACGCTACAGATATTTATCTTTATAAAGCATATCATAGCTGCAAAGGCGTTCCGCTGAAAGAATTTACATTTGATCGGGATTTGCACGATTATTATGTATTCATCATTTTGGAAGTATGGGGGATGGTTCAGAGATTTCATGTACGTAAAAACCAAAAACGGTATGACGGAGAAGAAGAAATTGTACCTCGCCTAACGTTTGATGCCATATCTCTGGGTACTTTATACTTGATGCGCAAAGGATATAAGTATGGAAAAATTGAGCTGTTACCTGCTGATGATTTCCTTCTTTTGAATCTTCCCCAAGTTAATACCTACAATGAGTTTGGATTGGAAAAGTCTTTAATTACACAAGGTGATAAACTGATTACGGATGCTTATCAAAATGCATTCAATGATCAAGCTCCAATTGCGGATATTGTTTTAGATTTAGAAAAAATGCCTCGTCGTTTAACTCACGAAGTGAAACAAAATGAAAATGGACGCGGTCTGGTAAAAATAAGTAGTAATGGCGAGAAATTATTCATGCCCACATCTAGAAAAATCAAAAAATGAAAAAAAAAGAAAAATGAATGGATTCTTAGGTCCATGGTTTTGTTCATTATTTTTCAATACAGCAACCAAATGCAAAAAAAAGACGCATTTGGAAACACACACATATCCTCATTTAACAGTAGATGCTTTGAATAAAAACTTGTTCAACGAAGAGGGGAAACGAATAAGAAAGCAACAACAGGAAGCAAATGAAGATCATTGTTGGATTATTATTTTGAAAGTGGGGCCTTTTAATGAATTGCATCATGCACAAAACTTTCAAAGGCAATGGGCGCATAAGACGCGTGGGAAATGGATACGTGTACGGAGAGGCGTAAAATTGTTTAAATTATATTTTGAAGAATACAAGCTAAAGTTGTGGGTACAAAGAGAAACACAAGAAAATGCTGTGAATTCGTTTTTCCAGCAAGAAATTATGGAAGAAACTATTGCTTGGAAAGATGATGAAGAAGAAGATGTTGAAGAAGACGAGGAAGAAGAAGAAGTAGTATTTGCAAAGCAAGCATTTGAAGAAGGTTGTCTGGAAGAACTTACAATTGGTGGGATTGAAAACTTGTTGGGTGTAGGATCACGAACAATCTTGAGGAGTAGGAAAAAAAAGAAGATGACGCGAACAATAAAATTGTAATTTTTTTTTTAAAAGAAAGGGCGGCTTAAAAAAAATTAATCATGAATAGACGTGGTATATGGAACTATAAGCCTACATTCTTATATCCTAAAACAGATTACTATTACGCAAAACTACCTATAGTAACAAAGCTTGTTTATGCATTAGAAGCACGTGATTTCCGAGTACCAGGTGTCAGAGTAAAGTTCCATTTAAATGGCATGGGATTTGACAAGTTCAAGAATGTTGGTGTGATTGAATGCGAAGCATCTGATATTTATCTTTGGTTTTGCAATGCACAAGGATATCTTCCAGGTTACAATTACCGACTGAATGATACTTCTGGTCTAGCGACATGTCATATTAGAGAACATTCTTGTAATTTCTATGGAGATGGAAGCGGTTATGAGCATTGGATATACACAGGAAATGATTGGAATTTTCATCGGAAAGAATTTAGAGAATGGCAGTACAGCAGTGATTTGAAAAAGTATCCTTTTCGAAGGGCAGAGCCACGCTTGTCTGATGAAGCAAAAGATATTTTTACGGCATCTATCCAAAAGTTTATTGCTTACATTGAATCATTTGATGTTGTTGAGTCGCGCGACTTTAAAAATTCTTTGGCGGAAACAGAGGAAGAATTTGAGCGCTACAAGTTTGAAAAGTATCCAGATTCTTATCCAAACTTGTATGTGCAAAATATATCTTTTTGGCCGAATCAAAAGTTATGGGAAAACTTTAGAGTACCATTTAATCGACTTAAGGTCACTGAAAAGATTGTGCAATTTAAAATGGAACGATTAGTTCACTGGAGAAGCATTGCAAATGACATACCAAGTCAAAAAGAAGTTCCGTATAGTGATTTTAGTCAGGATGGATTTGCATGGGCATCTTTAGAGTCGGATAAATTTGAAGGATGGAAAAATCACGACACTAGTTGTATCATTTTCGAAATTCGGCCTCATTATTTGGACGACATCTATGTTGCTGATTTGACAGCTTCTAAAAAGTATCGAGAAGAATGTTTCAAGACAACAGACAGATTAACTAATGTGCAACTCGACCACTCAATTGCTTTGAGAGGTGTTTGTTTGGTTACAATGCGGGAATACGTTGAAAACAACATGAAGTTTGAACATCCGCAATATCTTATCCATAAGCCAATTGGATATGATGAAGTCCAGCGCATTTACCGTCTTAAAACTATTTCGGAGGTAAAATACGATACAGAAACAGAAAAAGTGGAAGTTCTGGAAAGAAAGTAAATCATTTTATTTTTTTTGCTTCTCCTGCTCCTTCTTCTATTTCTGTCTCTTGGTCTTGTTGCGTTTTCTTTGCTTTTTTCTTTGTTACTTGTTGTGTTTCGATTTCAGTTTCAGATTGTTCTTCTTTTGTTTCTCTCTTTTTTGATTCTCTTGCTTTGACAAGTCTTTCCTTTGGATAATTATCTGGCCATGCGCTAAGTTCCATCTTTTCCAAAGGAATGTTTTTGTTTCGCAAAATATGTTCAGCTGCAGTTTTTTGCGAAACAAATCCATTCATCCAATAGCTAATCATTTCATCATCTGTTGTTACTGTTGTATTGGATAAATCAATCATCACATCAACTCCCAAAGACAACATGTTGACTTTAAAAGCATCACCACCCAACCGAGAAATCATCCAGCGATTGGCTTCGTCCAAGATTGGCTGCAATCTTTTGCGGTAAGCCAAAATGATTACAGGACGCAAAATTGTTTCATATCTCGTGGTTTGTTCTCGGATTCGATCTCTTTCATATTGTTCTGCGCCTTGAATGTTTTGAGATCTAGCAGTTCCAACTGCTGTTAGTGTCTCTAAAGCAAAATCCATAGTGGCTGCTGCCATAAGATTAAACTGTTGTTCCGCCTTATTATAATCTGCAACTAGCTGAGGTCTGGCAGCTGTCACATATTTGTTGTTATCTTCAAGAGTTACCACCCTGTTGCTAAAACCAGCATCCATTTCTTCCAACAATTGTTGTGGAGTATCAGTCCATAAAGCTTGTTGCATAGTACTTTGTTGTCTATTTGCATTTTCCATTTGTTCTAAATTTCGATGCAACTCTTTTTGTCGAACGCGTAATTCTGCTTGCTGCATTCTCTCTCTTCTAGCTTTTCCAATTCCTGCTGCCTTATCCCAATTTGCACTATGTCTAGCCAATCCATCGTCTATAGCTGACTTCATGCTGGGATTTCTTTCAATGACATGTACTGGCTTGGCTGCTTGTGTTGATGCAATATCTTGCGCCGTACGTAACTTTATCATGGAACGATATATTCCCAACAATGATGTCATTGGACTTTGAATGCGTCCAGCGGCATCCGGTGCATAATCACTAATAATCCACAGCATTTTCTTTTCTTCCTGGTCTCCCGATAAAATATGATTCCAATACCATTTATAGCGAAGTTTAGGAGGTTTGTCTTCAGTTGTTGACACAGTAATATGTCCCATACTTGGATCGGGAATATAAGGAACCATATGTTCTGAGTTTCCCTTTAAAGGCACCAACATAAACGGTGTAATACCAATCATTTTTTCCCAAGCATATTGTTTGCGTAACCACGGCATCCAATAATCTTTAATGATAATATCAGTTTCGGCTCCGTTTTTCATTCCCAGTTTTTTAATGGTAAATGTAAAAGGTTCTCGCAAAACTTTTGCTAAAAATGCCTTTTCGGCAATCTTAAAGATGGGTTCATGGTGATACATTTTAAAAATATCTTGAATTTCAAGACCGTGCAATGGTACTTCATTTCCTAATTTACCACCACCATTTTTTTGCGACTGAAGAATGGCAGGCTTCATTTTTTTTTTGAAAGATAGCCCTTAAAATTCAAATGCTTCTAGGTTGATTGATCCTGCCTCAGTATTATTATGAATATTTGCTACTTCTTCTTCACCAGAATTAATAACAATTTTATCCACAAATTCAGTCAAATCACAATCATACAAATGATTGTTGTATCGTTTGTGTAAAATCCAAAACCAAACAGCTACAGCTTCGTAAATGTCATCACATACATAAACTCTACCTCCATCGTAAGCCCAGAAAGAAGAAAATACTTGCAATAGTAAAGGAAGCTTGTTGTTTTGTAAAGCATAACAAGATTGTTCAATACCATCATTCATAATAACAGCTGCATTTGTAAATCGAAGACGTGGTATTTGAATCTTTAAATGCTCATTAATACTTCTAAGAACAAAAAGTCTGGATACATAAGAATCTTTGGTCGTACTTAAAACGCTTTGTGGAGTTACTTGTGCTTCTGAAAAGAACCGTTTGTGCAAGTGTGGTCTGAATTTAGCAATACAAGCTCCTCTTGAATGAACTGCCGATTCTGAAAACTTGTACCAGCCATCATCTCCTACAAAAGCATATGCCGTTGGCAGATTATTTTGATAAATATCATCAAATGCATCATCTGCCAACGATTCTGTAATTCTTTTAACCCAAAGTTTACAACGTTCTCTCATACTTGAAATGACTGCAGCTGAGGGAAGATTCCTCATACTATTCTTGCAAAGCATATCGTAATAAAAAAAACGACGGACTAGTTCTCCCATATAGAAAAAACAAAAACCGATAAATCTTTGGTTTGGTGCACATGTAAGAATGTCGTCTGGATTTCCAGTATCTACCGGTCCGTGTCGCATTTTGTGATCATCTAAAACCTTTTCAGAATGAAATTCCATAAAGAATTGACCAATACGAAGCCAAAGAATAATGAATACTTTTCGGTACTCTTCTACTCCTTGATTTCCTTCTCGTGTATTAATATCATTTAGCTGCTGTGTTAAAAATAGTACAAGAATTTCTACTTCTGATTGAGTATATTGCATGATTGGTTTTGCCCAAAGTTCTCTCACTTGCTTTTTCATGGCTTCCACTTGTTCATCCGGGTCTTCTTTTTCTTCCAGTAATGCAGATATATCAAACGAATCGCTAATAGCAATAAACGACTGATCCTTGGTCATTTTTAAAGAATGTAGCATTAGATAAAAACTTTCAGAAACATCCTCGCGATTGAGAAGACTCAGCGTATCCATCTCTTCTAAAAGTTGTGGATAATGCATCAAATAATTTAAACGAGTTAGCTCCAAAAAAATGTGACATCCATTTGTTGATTTGAATTTCTTTTTCTTTCCTTTGCTGTCCAAACCAAAATGCTTTTCGCTCAAAACGTAATGACGCACTTCGCGCATTTGTTCCATGTGGGTTACAAAATGCTCAACCCATTTTTCGTAAAGGTACTGAATTTTGTTTTTGATATGTGATTCGGAAATCTTTGTTGTGGCTTTAATTTCCAGTTCCATTCCCTTTGCTTCTGCTTCATCAATCATCTTATTGTATGCATCCTGTTCTTCAACAATCAATTCACAACAAGCACTAGTAAATTGCCCCAAATTTGCAGTTTGAATAAATATTTTTCGAAATTGCGTTTGATAAGCTTCATTGTCATCAAAAAGATCCATTTCATACGGAACCAGATGACGTATTTCGAGATCCATTTTTTTTTAAAAAAACTCCTCCTTTTTTAGTAATTAAACACACCAGATTATTAACAATTGTTTCATTTTGTCTTGATATGCAAAAAAGAAAAATATTATGAATTTCCAAAAACGAAGGCGAATTGACGATGGATATTCTGATACAAATCTCCTTGGTGGTGGCAGCAGTGGAGCTTCTTCCTTTTTTGATCAATTAGATGCACAAATCGAAGCTTCGGGTTTTGTTCCGCAAGGACTCACCATGAATGATTTTCAAACTCAAGCAGAAGCCGAGGAAGAAGAACCTAAAGAGAGATGGGATCCAGTGCCTTTGCCTTCAAGGCGTAAAGAAAAGAAAAGATTTGGAAAACCTATTAATCGATCTCGATGTTTTTTTTGTGCTTTTGTTGGTGAAAAACTGACAGTAGTACCCAGAAAAGATGTTCATGCAATTGTAGAAATGCTTCGTCAAAATATTGAAAACATGGATGATGCAGAATTAGCCCATCAAATTTGCACAGCTTATGCTCTACTTAGAAGACGCATTAACTCAGATTTGAGACCCGGTGAAAAGGAACTGCCTTCAATGACAGAAGCTACAGTGCTACATCATATTAGAAGACACACTCAAGATCCGGAAGTCAAATTGAGTGTAATGAAATCTGAATTGCAAGAAGCTAGAGAAACAATTCTTGATGAAGGAATGTTTGAAAAGAGTAGTCGTACTGGTCAAAAAAGACCTAGTAAATTGGCTATTGATGCTTTGGACAAAATTATTAAGCTAGAAATTTTGATTGGTAAACAGGATGCAGCAAAATGGAGTGGTTATGCTGCTGGTGCTAGATATGATCCCGGTACACATGCTCAAGGTCCAGCCGCTGTAGCAACAAAAAATTTGTATGATTATTGGAGAAGCGTATAAAGGGAAAAAAAAGGAGGGGAGGAAAAAACGAAATAACCTGAGCGTTATAAAAATAAGACAACTAAAATAATACATTATTATTAATTATTTGTGGGTTTGTGGAAAAAAAAATATGAGTGTTCGCGGACCTTCAATTGCTGGGGATGTGTATGATGTTCCTTATCCTTTAATTGGAGTTGATGCTCCAGCAAATGCACCCGGAGATATGGGAGCTGCAGCACTATACGGACCTCCCGGTGTGTCTTGGGATCCCAGAGGACTAGGAGGCAATATGAGTGAGATTATGAATTATGCTCAAAACGGAATTGCTCCAAGATCTCATGGACATGTTACACTAAAGTCTTTTGACTTTGTAAGTATGCAGTATATGTGTGCTCCTACATCAGATAGAGCTAGTTTGATGATTAAGCGTGGTATGCCCTGCTTTATTATTCGCGAATTCGACAAGGAAGATCATTCCAGTTTGATTTATCCGCTTTCCATGCTCAACCAGATTAGTAAGGAGCAATGGAGAGATTTTGTGTTGGCTACAGACCCCAACAGTCCTATGCAAGATACCGAGAAACTTCGATTTTTGGCTTGGATGAGAAAGTATGGAGACGATGAATTGTGTGAGTACGCACACGCCAGAGAAACCGGAGACATGTCTAGATATGAGCTTCCAGAGTCTGCTTCTTCTGAACGCAAGCTTCACATGGAGCAATCGCTTCAAGAGCTTGCCGAATTTTTGGATAGATCAGAGCAAGACGGATACTGTTATTTGACCAAGCATGGATGGTCTTGCAAGGTGAATTTTTGCGGTGCCAATATTAACACAAATTTGGGAGCAGGACTAGAATCGTTGCTCAACACTGAGAGGATGGCGCATTATGTGCATGCCAATCAAGGATTTGCGAAACGAATTTTGATGGGTCAGTGTTTTGGATCATCTCACGAAGTAACCATGGGATCTACTTTGTGGATTGTTTTGCGTAGAGAATATTGCAACAATGGAAAATATGGACCTTTTATGCTTTATCCAGGTGCTTCCAACTTGGAAAGTGATCCTATCGAAACTAGGTATTTGGATGAAAAGGGAAAAAACGTTGAAGGTATTGTCTACAAAGTAGGAACTGTTTTGGAACCAGCAAACAGAAGTCCTCAAAAGTCTGTGTTGGAACATGCCAATAACACAACCGAGTACGGATCGGCACAAGATGCGTATGAAAGCTTTGCAGAACTTCCCACATTTTATGTCAACATGGGATTTAAACAATAAAGGAATATGGAGGTGTTGAATGAAATTTTTACAATTATATTATATTATTCCTGTTTTATAGTTGTTGTTGTTGCGTTTTTTTTCCGCGCACTAGAATATTACAACAAATGGAAACAAACCCCATGTTTGCAAATTTTTGGGGAAAATGAAAAAGATATCAATGAATTTATGTGGAGATTTATTTACAATCGACGCGATCAAGCAGATAAACCATATCCTTATAATTATGAAGTTGTATCTTGGAAAGGTGTTACATTTGCAGTGTGCACAAACGGTAGCAAGCTGGACGGTGCAATCATTTTAACACGTAAAGCTTTTCCAAAAGAACTTTTAAATAAGGACGAAATTTATATGCATCCAGAATATGACAGAGAAAGGGACATGGAAAGACTTGCAAAGTTTATTGTATCACTTAAATAAGATAAAAATTGTGTTGCACACGAATTCCGTCACTATAATCTAAAAAATCTATAAAGTCATCATCATATTCTCGCGCTTTCATTATTGGTACCCTTTTCAAAAATTCAAATGCATCACCAATCGTCTTGCACCAGCATTCTTGTTCTGATATTTCATCTTTAAAAAGCAGATAATTTTTGCAAGACACTTGGAAACAATAATATATTATTGCATCATGTTTGCTTAAATCCAATAGTTCTCCATTATATTCCCATCTACCAGGATAAGGATGACACAACTTTAGCACAAAATGTATAAATTGAAGAAATCGATCTTTTCCGAATTGGATATTTTTTCCCAGAATATGGTTACCATTGTATGTATCTGCTTTTCCGTCCATAAAAGTCATTGTATAAGACTTATTTGCATATTTACTCTTATAAAAAGATAATTCTCCATCTGCATAATCATACGCAGAATGATCATATATATATTCGGCAACCTTTTGCACTAAATCTTTATGGATTATAGATTTTTGTTTGCATATTAAAATCCAAGTGATGGCAGATTCTCTGTTTTGTATTTGTGCTTTATAGTTCCAACTTAGTTTTCTCATAAAAGTAGAAAATTAAGCAATAACTGGAGACCCTTATTCTTAAAGCAATAAAACTACATATTTTTTAGATTTATTTTTTTTTTGGAATTGAAAAAGAAAACATGACTGATCGCAATCCTATGCTTCAAAATTTGAATAACCCTGTTGCAGGTTTGGGTGTTGTTCCTGGAAAGGGGTTGTTGGACGACAATGAAGTACACCATCGCCAAAAGAATGCACGCAACCCGCTGAAAGCTGCCTTTTGTTATCCTGGCGGAGATGATCCTCTCAATCATAATGTTCAAGTTGGAGATTTGCTCTTTGGAAGACGCGGACAGAGAGATGTGGAATCTATGGACGGAGAGCCCAACGAATTGGTAACTGCTTCTGTTGCAGGACTTTGCTGGGATGAATATCCTACACATCAAGCCATGGAGGAGGATCATTATTTTGTGGGTGTAGCACAGGGAGATGAAAGTCTAGAGCGTCCTTATGATGGAGGTGTAGATGCACGCGGTGGGCATGCAACGATTAGGGTGGGTACTGTTTCTGTTATTAATAATGGACCCAAGACTTTTTATCCTGGAGATTTGGTCATGTGGCGTTTTCCCAACTGCGGAAATACTCCGGGAGCCAACTTTTACAATAAGCTTCGCTCTGATGGAATTTCTGATGATATTCGCAACATTTCAGTTGTGGATGGCGGAGATCCTGACAATGCCGGTTTGAATCTCAGAGCTCGTTTTGGTGAAGAAATTACCAAATTCCGTCCAGAAATTGTGCCTTTCAATCCTGCAGACCTGAGTATCGAGCTTGGTGGTGTCTACGCTACCATGTGGCTGCCACGTGAGCAGGGAGGAATCTCCAATATTCCTTTTAACAATATTTTGCCCAATTCTGCAGACTACCAGGCAGGAAGTCCACTAACGTTGAGACAGGACGAAGGAATGTCTTATAAGCAAGGAATTTCCGGAATTTGTTCTGCCTTTATTGAGTGTGCTATTCGGTATGGATTCCTTCAGGCAGGACCTAACCTAAATAATGGTATCCTAGATAATAATACCGTTAATATCCAAAACGCCAATCCTACGACAGAAAAGGTTCTTAAGAAGATGGGAGCATTTTCTACATCCGAAAAGGATCAAGTTCCGCTGATGGAAGCTATGACTGACATTTTTATGAAGCACATTGGTGGATGCGATTCGATGCAAGATCAGGCTACTGACCGGTTTTATAATGCTTTCACGACAAATCCTTATGATGCTGCTGTTATGACTCCTGACGAAAACAACACCAAACAGATTCATGCACGTATGCGATTGAATGCCGTTGAAAATATTACTCGAGGAATGGCCAAGACCGTGGATGCTCATCGCAAGAAAATTATTGGAAGATGTACTTCAGCTTCCGCGCCTGGTGATACCACTGATTTGTTATTGGGACATACGCTTTAAGTAGAATAAAAACAAATTTTTATAAATGCAAAGGAAAACAAAAAAAAAAGATTACAAAAAAAATGAAGCAAAGAAAAAAACAAAAACAAAAGCAAAAAGATTCAGTATCGGGAATCTTTGCTGCTTTATCTATAATTTTAGCTTGTGGTGTTATTATAACACTTATAGCAGGAATCACTAGTGGGTTTGGTACTATTGGAAGGCAAACACCACTTCCAGCTGTTAATCGGTTCACGTGTCCTTTGTTTAGTGAAACTGGATTTAGTGTACCTACTGGAAACGATGATTTTGGATTTGTTGTTTGTATAGATACAGATGAAGATGAAGTATATTATTTTACTGGCCAAAGCGGAATGCAAACGTTTGCAAAACTAAATACTAGCGATCCAAACAACGTTTTTCAAGAAGGACCTAATTTAGCTGTTGGGAATACACTTCCTGGTGGCATTGATACCGTCACTGGGTGTATTTATGATTCTAATAGACAAGAATTTATAATTGCTGATTGGACTTGCAGTAATCTCTATACCATGTCCAAAAATGCTTCTTCTGCTACACTTCTATCTTCTAGTCTACCTGCTTGTATCAGAGGATTGAATTTGGTTGATAATAACACTCGGTTATTTGGAATTGCTTCTTTTGATAATCGTTTTTTTGAGCTTGATCCAACAAACGGAAATGTTGTTGAGTCTTTGAGCTTTCAATCTGATACTTTGTTGGGTACAACATATTTTAGAGCGTTAACTTTTGATGATTCCACCAATGAATTTTATGTCACATACTTTAACGATAACGATTCCCAAGTGACTACAACTGATTTTGGAAGACTTAACTTGAACACATCAATGATTGAGTCTACTTGTGTTTCTAATAGTTTTCATGCAATTGGTTCCATCGCAATTAGAGGAGATGGAAGATATTTTATGACATCTGGAAAAAGAGACAACTTTCAATTGTATACACTTTCTGGAGCGATAACACCTGTAAATTCAACCGAAGCAGAGAATTGGAGTCTTCAATGCGAAGCCGATGTTGCAAACTTGACACTTGGATACCCTATTGAAATTGAGAACACGTTCACGGTCCAGGGACAAGCATGTGGAACACCTCAGTTTTTTGATGGAACTGATTTTCCTGGTGGATTTGAGCCAATTGTAGCAAAGAGATCTGATGGAGAAACATCATACATAATGCATCCAAATCAAGAATCAGCGTCCGAACTTGTAGTTGAAGGCATTAATCACATTGAAAATATTCAACCAATAATTGAAATTGAAAATACGACCCAATTGAAAAAAAGGAATGTGGAGTTGCCTTTTTTTCCTTTTGCTGAAATCGAAGCTACGCCTACAACTACTTCAGGAAATCCCGAAGATTATCTTCAAATTTCAAGTAGAGGACCGTTGGTAACTGATGCTGCTTTTCAAGCATATAGACCAACTACTTCTATACTATCTATTGTGAGCACAACTTCCTTGAGCAGTTTAGAAATTTCAAGTAGCGCACCGCTAAATTGTCAAGTAGTTTTTGCAAGATTTCATTTTTTTTGGTGGGACGGGGAAGCGGATCGATGGATTAGTGTATGGATGCCCACAACTAGAGATCGCATTTGTTTGGCTTCTAGTTCAACTACAGATCCTTTAGGCGCATACAGTTATTGGGAATTTCCTTTTGCAGGACAACAGATGGATCGAATGGATTTTACCATATGGGGGGATTACTATTTGGCATCATGGAATGATTTGAATCAGCCTATGGCTACTAGAGAAGCAAATTTGTTTGTATTTGAAAGAAGCAGGATTTTATTTGGTGGCGGAACTCCTAGAGTATTAAGCGTACCTAGACACACAATTGTAGCTACAGATGGAAAACGCGCCACAGCAGTTCCTCATAGGCAACCAAACAACAATGGGCCCCGTGGTCCAATGAATACTGCATTTCCTTGTGGTATTTGGTCTGTTATGAGCTCTGGTGTAATCAATATGAGAATGTGTCAATCTGTTAATTTTGACACATCTATGGTAACCACCACAGAATCAATGACTATTATACCTGCTTATAATGATGGATCCACTGGAAATTGTACATCTGAAGAAGCTTGTATTCCAAGTGGAAACCCACCGCTGGAATACAATCCATTTCGGTATGAGCCAAGAATTGCTTACCGTTATTTTCCAAACTATGGAGGCATTGAACGATTTGTTATTGCGATTACAGTTGATGCTGATGGTACAAATAATGCCAAAATATTGGTAGGAACATTTCTTCATCAAACAAATGGAACATTGTCTGTTGAGAGGGAAATGTTTGTTCCAGATTTGCGTATTGATTCTGATTTTACAGAACATAATTGGAATCCGTCACTGGAACTTTCTCCAACAAACTATTTATTGTTGGGAACAAGTGGAACATTTTCAACAAATTCAGGCATTCAAATAATTGCATACTATTTGCATTTTGCTTTTGATACGCAGCTTCGGTTTTTGTTTCCTTATTCTAGTGGAAAAAGAGCTGCTGATCAAAATACAGAACCTGATTTACCAAAAAGGTATATTCAATCAAGACAGGAAACACAAACGGAATTTGCAGTTTCTGCTGCTAGTATTGAACCTTTAAATCGCAATTTTTGGATCAAACCACTTGCACAAACATACAAATCAAAAGGGATTGCTATTGATGATTGTAACGCAACAGCAACATGTTTCAGACAGTTTACATATAATTTAAGACAATCAATTCCACTGCCTCCAAGCGCATAAAAAATTAAACTTTTTTTTTATTTTATTAAATTACAATTCTTCCACTTTTTCTTTTTGGAATATAAACAGCAATCTTTCCCAATTCTTCTACATTTTCCATCAATTGTGCTTGGAGTTTTTGTTGTTCTTCCAAATTCTTTTTCGCATGCACCATTTTAGCAAATTGACCAATTTCTACATCGTTATAAATACCACCACCAGCAGGAAACCGGTCAGCACCATACAAAGTATCAATCACAACTGGCATTAACAACCGTTCGGTAGATTGGTTAGGATTCAAAACACAGAAATATCCATGAACAGAACGAATTAAATTTTCAAGCTGAACATGTCTTCCAGTTAAAAATAAAAAGTCCAAAATACAACGATCTTCACAACGATTGTTGCATGATGAACATGAAGGAAATAAAGATAGAGGCGATGGTCTATCTGTAGTGAACTTATCTGCTACAATATGAGCACACTCTAGTCCGCACCTTTTGGAAGGACAATCAATACTAATTTCACCGCATAATGGACAAGGAGCACTCTTTTTACCCGTTCCAATATGAACATCCCAAACTTGTCTTTGAACTTCCAGAGAAATTGCAATTCGAGCCTTTTTCTTTTTTGGTTCTACAATTGGAGCTGCAAATTTATTGTTTGGGAAATACAGACTTTTATTATTACTAACCCCCTGCATCTTACTTCTTCCATTTTAAATTTCAACACATTTAGCTTCAGCAGTCTTTTTAGCATACGAAATGATAAAATGTTCAAAGTCTTTTTCATAAGTAAATGCTAATATAAGTAAATTATTTTATAAAAATTTGTTTTTTGCTTTTCTGTTTCAATTAAAAGAAATATATATAATGTCAAACCTTGATAAATGTTCAAACTGCTACAAGCCTAAACCAAAGTACGCTTGTTTATGCAAAGAATATGCCTATTGCGGAAATGATTGTGCTGAACAACATTGGGGTCAAACGCACCAATTTGATTGCATTGCAGGGTCTCAAAAGAGAGATCGAGATACTTCCATTAGCGATGACGATATTATTAATCTTCGTTTATCTGATGGAGAACTTGGAGTTGAAGGAAAGTATGCTCGTGAGTTTCAGACAATTGAAGATTTAGTTGCTGATGCTGGAAGTGATGCTGTCATTCCGTTGTTAAACATTTCAAAAGATGTCATGAAAAAACTTGTATATATTACAAGTATAATCATTTCACAAGGACCTAATGATGATGAAGAAATGATTTTTCGCAATATTGTAGCCGTTGTTCCGTCCGAGATTTTAATTGATGTCTTTCTTGCAGCAAACTATTTGAATGCAAAAGATGACACGGCTCTTAATTTAAACGGAAAACCTACATCGATTATGAATCTTTTAGGTCGTTTTATCGTGGGTTATATTGGAAAGCAGAAGGACCAGTTTAAAATTCCCAAAAATTCTGGATTTGACCAAGAAGAAAAGGATTTGTTGCAAAAGTTTTATTATCGTTATCGGCCAGATTTATTTCGTTTGAGATTGCCTCAACCAGGTTTGGTCAAACCAGAGTACCGCGTTTTTGAAATTCCTTCCGACTTGTGGATCTCTTACATATTGCCACATATATCCAACAAACCTCTATTTGAATTACGAACAAGGCACATTGTATTGTATTCAACTGTATCGGAATACCTTTTAAAACGGGCTCGAAAAGTTTTTCCGGAATTGGATAACTATTCTGATGAGACTGTATTTCGGGCGTTAGGCAGATTAATTACAGCAGGTCAATATGATGGGAAATATTCCATTAAGGAATCAGATGTCATTTCTGAATTTGGTTTTCAGAAAAAAAAATTGGGAGATTTATCATCCAAAGTTGTCAGAGGCGAATATATGTTTGATTTGCGCGAGGTAATCATCAAATCTATACAGAAATTCAAGACATGGGATCAATTGGAAATTTTCAAAAAAAAGAGAGATGCCAATAACCAAAAGGCTAGAGATCGCGCAGCGCGAATCAAAACTTCTAAAGAAGACAATTCTGAAAAATTGAGACAATTTTTGGAAAAACTTGGTGTGAAAAACGCCATCTACGAAGTTGTTGCTAGAAATCCAAACGCATTCAATCGATTTTTTATCGATGCGTACAAAAAGCTTCGCAACGGACCAATCGAAGATATTGAAAATCCAGAAGACCCCAACATTGTGTTGATTCGTCAAGAAATTCAAAACATTTACGCTAAATGGATCAAAGAACGAAACGTTGAAATGTTGTATAACTATTTTAATGTTGACAAATTTTATGAGGCTGCTGGAGTAATTTATCAAGAAGAGAAAAGTAAAAAGAAATGAAGAGGGTTTCTCCAATCCAAGTTTTTTGTATTGACAAAACGGCAGTCTTTCCAACAAAAGGACACGAAACGGATGCAGGCTGGGATATTTCCATTGTGGGAAGAGACTATGAAAAAAGTTTTTCCACTCATGCCCGTTTCCATACTAAACTTGTTTTTGTATTCAATGATCCAGAACTTTATGGAGAATTGTATGCAAGATCGTCTACTGCAAAGCTAGGTGTATGCTTGTCTAATAATGTTGGTATTATTGATCCTTCATATCGTGGAGAATTGTTAATTTCGTTAGCTTCCTTGGAAAATGCTAGAAATAATGCGCACTATTTGAATGATCATAAGTTTCCTATTCGTATTGCGCAGCTTATTATTAAAAGACGACAGTATTTAGGTACACTTGTCAAGGAAGCTTCTTTATGGCATGAAGTGGAAAAAAATTATTCATCCAGTAGAGGTGCTGGTGGATTTGGAAGCACTGGAAATTGAAATAAATAAAAAAAAAGAATGGGCCGTTGTAAACACAAGTGTAAACGTAGCGGAAAACAATGTAAGATAAAACTTGATATGGGCTACTGTTACGCTCATGATAAATCGAGAAAAAAGGAAGACGAAAGAAACAAAGCATTTGGCATTGCGTGTGCTGGACTCTTAAATTTAATTCACATATATGAATGGGCAAACAATATAGTGATTGAAGTATCAGACTTGGATCACATATTTTGGAATGCTTGGATGCTAGGGGAACAAGTCAGAGCATGGAAAAATCTTTATGGAGAAGAATTCTTGGATGATGTTTACACAAATGCTTATGAAAGTTGTTTATAATTTCATTCTATCAATTAAAAAGTTGATCAAGTCTATATCTTCGTCATTATTGAGCTTTGTCTTTTTGATATTTTGCAACATTTTTTTTGCAATGGCAAGATTGATACGGCTTAGGTATTTAGAGAACATTATTAAAATTGTAGACAATCCAATTATCTTCTTTTCTTGACTAGCGTCATAAGCTACCTTAATATAAACAGCTAGAACTCTTTCAAACTGTTCATTGCCCATATCTGGATGCAGCTTATCATTCCATTTTTTGACATGTCGGTGTCTTTCCAACATTATTGATAACTGGGAAGCGAATACACCATCATAATTAATACAATCTACACAAAATCCAAACCAATCATCCTTTCCCAACTTTTTTAACCCAGATTCAATTTGTTGCATTATTTTTCGTGAAACAATCTTTTTACAGCAAGGACAAACATAAGCACATTCATTACAATCTTCACTGTAAATCCATTCATCATCTTTAAGTGTTCTTATGCAAGGGTTACCGCATTCACACCTCATATTGCAAAAAAAAAATATGCAAGAGGGTTCGCTTTTTGAAATTTTATTGCATACAAAAAAACGACTTTCAAGATGGATGCAAATAGAAAAATGGAAAGCTTTAATGCGAGATTATAGACAAGAAAAAAAGTATAGGAAAAAATACAACGCATCAAAACTTGGCCCATTTTGGCCATTTATTAATACAAATTTATATCACACTTCTTTGATTACGGGAAAGTGCAAAGAAAATCAATGGCTGCGACTTCCTTGGGATATCTGGAAGTTAATACTACAATACGTTCCTTACGCAAACGAGTTTATGATGCCAGTATCGACTTTTTTCAACAATAATATTTTAAAACATGGTAAACCCAAATACAAAGGCAAAATGATGATAGATTGTATGCATTGGAGGCTTGAACACTTTCAAGATTACATACCTCATATATCAAGAAAGATAAAGTTGCGAAACGGTCCTCATTTTAAAACAAAGAAATCAGGAACATATAAATTGTATTCTGTTGATCAATGGATGAGAGTAACTTATCCAATATACAAAAAAATTAAGATTAGAAAGCTAAACAATGTTGAATTGTGCAAATACTCTAGAGTAAATAAGCCTATTGTGAATGGAAATTATTTTCAACAATTTGAATGGAAACCTAAGAGGGTCGGGGAAATGCTTTTTCAACTGGATCCTGAAACTACCAATGCTATAACAGCATCTGTTTCCATTGGAGAAGGTTTCATTGTAAACTTTTCTATGAATGGAAAACTAGTAAAAGACAAAATTCGTTGGAAAGAATTTTGTATTCTTGATGCTGCTTATGGAGGACTAATATGCGATAATGAATTGATTGTTAAGTTTTCTGCAAAGGATACATGGTTTGCTGAATCAATGACAAATTATGGCATTGTTTTTAACTCCGTTGATAGCACCAAAATGGAGAATGTAGAAGAAGTGAAGAGAAAATCTTCAAAAAGAAATAAAAATGTTGTAAACATTTAAATAATGTCAGTTTTATTTGTGTTTTTTTTATTGTCCTCCTAATAATTTCAATGCCTTTCTTTTCCTCATTGTAGCTTGTTCTTTTGTTTCTACTTCATCTTCATCATTCTCATCTTTGTAATCTGAATCTTCATCTTCTTCCAATATTTTTTGTTTTTTGATTCTGTTTTGCAAAAAGTGCTGTGAGAAAACAGTATCTACCGGTTTTGGTCTTGGAGATACCATACGAATCAATTGCGGCTTTCCAGTCTTTGGATTCCTCCAATATGGATAATATGGCATTCCATACCACAATTCAAACGGATCCACATGTATGCCTCTGACTCCATTTGCCCAATACAAAAAGTTCCATTCTACTTGTCTGCACCACGATCGGACTTCATTTTTTGTGGGCATATGCCAATCTGTATCTTCCACTTGTTCTCCATTTTCATCCTTTTTAAATCTCTTTTTTCCTTTTGCTGTTTTTTTGGTTCTATCTGAAAGCTGTTGAAACGTTACTCGCTCATTCCTTAGATTGGTAATCATTCCTGGCTCAAATTTTTGTAGATAACAAAAAATGATAAACTTTCTAAAAGCTTCTTCATCAATAACCACTTGGCGTTCTTCTCGTGTGCTTTTTGGTATGGCAGTTGAATATTGTACCATATGAGTAAAGATGATAATGTTTTCAAAAAAGACTTTCCAGATGACATTTTGTGCTGTCATTCCTTTCAGAAATCCTGCAAAAAAGTCTGTTTCTGCCATGATAAACAAAAACACCATTGTTGCGATAGGACACTGAACTCCGTTGTTTGCAAACATTGGGTATTCGCATACCTGTTGATACAACAAATTCATATTAACATAATGGTATGGTTCTGGAATAATAAAGATGCCTCTCTCTTCTCGTTTCTTCTTTTTTGTATCTGTTTCAATGTATTTCAACATTATTGTGTGTTTGTTTCGAAAGTGATACTCGCCATCTGGTCCTTTGTTAATTAGCCTTTCTTGCCCATAAAGCAAACCCAAAGAGAAAATATCTCCATCATTGATACAAAAAATGATGTGTTCTTGTTGAAACCAATGTTCAAACCATAAGATACGCAAGTCTCCTTCTGATATATCTGTTTTAGCTTCTTCCCATTCTCTCCGTATTAAAGCGCCTTCAGGAAAGTTTGCACACGGAGCGATATTTTCCAGTATATATACTCGATGATACAAATCAGGATCGTCTTCTTCCATTTGTGGCGTAATTGGTAGTTCGTTGAGTTGCCATTCTTTTACCTGCCATACTTTACCGCCATTATCAGCAACACATTCCCAAGGTCGTTCGTGGTGGGCTTGGGCATAACCTGATCTTCCTGGAAAACCACTCAAAATTAAAGATTGTCCTGCTTTAGGTTCTAGATGAAACATGAATTGATTAAATAAGAGTGGATACAACTCTCTTCGTAATAATTCATAATTTCCAGCAAATGTGATCCAATCTTTAGGTACAAGATCATAAGCGTTTTGAGGCAGACGCGGGTTATTTTCTTCATATTGCATAATCGGCTTTCCGCTGTACCGCTTGACATGAGCCACCATTCGTTTGACATCCACAGGTTTTCCATCCACCACAATGATTACAATACGAAGGGTGTTACAATAGCGAAACATTAAACCATTGACAATTTCTTTAAAATGCCGTAACAATTCGTCTCTGGTTTCAACTGAATTTGGTTTTGATTTTGTAAATTGCATAAAATCACAAATTAAAATAGTATATCCAGTTGATTTGTCCAATGTCCATTTGAAACAATTTGGAAATTGAACTTCTAAAAATTCTTTTTCTTTGCTGCCAAAAGTCATTTAAGTCGTGGATTCTATTTAAATTTTTTTTCAAGAGTAGGTAGAAAAAAAAAGACACCTCTATTCACAATTTTTTTTTTGGGAAAATGAATCGTGGTAGAGCAAAACTTTTTCGGGAAGAATATGAAGAATCTATAATGTCGGCATCTGGGAAAAAAAATGAAAAATGCTGTAGTTTTGATTCTTTTTGTATGGAAAGATCGCAATGGTGGTTTAATTTGGGTGTGGCTTTGATGGTGATTGGTGGAATATGCGGTGTTGTAGCTATAGCAGTAGCAGGTGCCTTTGCTTCAAGAGCAGGAGATGCTACGACACAACAAAAGTATGCAGTATCACATCAAATGTTTGCTCGTCCTTTGAATCATGTTCTTACGGGAAGTGCTCCTGTAACATTAATTTTACCCAATGATTTGACTGCTTATATTGGTTCTCAATTTACAATTGATTGTGAAACGGGAGCAGCACACGAAGTGGTGATTACTGCAGGTGGTTTGCCTACCTTTTGGGAAGCTTCAGGTATGTTACGTACAGCAACATGTACTGGTGGTACGTCGGGTAGGTCGGGGTTTTCTTTTCGAGTTGTTTCACCATCTCATATTCGAGTTACGGAACAATCAAATATGGCATTTTCTTCCTAAAGGGGGAAAAAAATTAGGAATTTCTTAAATTAATAAATCAAGTTTATTCATTTTCGTTTATAAACTCACTTATTTTTAATAACAAATTTCAGAGAAGAGAAAATTATGGCTGAAATTAGAAAGAGAAACAAGGGCAAGGCACGTGTTAGCGATGATGAGGTCGAACTTTTGGGTGCTCAGAGCTATGGAGACTACTGGAGCACTGATGGATCTCGCGAGACTCGTAACTGGGGAAACCTGAAGAATATTTCTGGAAAGCACGGAAACCCCAACGCCTTTGAGGTGATTTGGAACATGTCATTGGAGCTTTTGGGCTGCATTGCTTTGTCATTTATTGTAACCTTGGTACGAGGAGTAACTGCAAGTGGTAACTCGGTCTTGAACGGATTCATGGTCGGCATTGCATACGCTGCTACGTACTACGGTATTCACCAATTGCCTTGCCAAATTACTTTGCGTCGCCACCTCAACTGGGGAGTTTCTCTGGCTTACGTGGTTGTAGATGAGCTCGGCGCTCCAGGATGGCTCATGTATGCCTGCACTCAGACTTTGGGAGGTATTCTGGGAGGATTCTTGATCAGCGGACTTCCCGTTCTTGGAGCAGGAGATGCTGTTGGTGCTATGGTGAATGCTCCTTTTACCAATGTCACCGTGCCTATTCCCACTACCGAGATTACCACCTTTTCTTATGCCTTTGGAATGGAGTTCTTTGGAGCTTTCTTCATCATCTTTGGATTGTTGGCTGGAGAATTCTGGGGAACCCGCACCGGAGATGAAAAGGTTCTAGGAAACAACTATGAGAACGGAACTCGCATTGCTTCAGTTCTGACTTTGGCATTCGTTACTGCCTTGTATTCTATTCAGACTTACACCTTTAACCACGTTGTCTATGCTGGAGGATTGTTTGCTGGTTTGGGACAGGCCGGAATTCGCGATATTGCCAATGCTGCTTCTTCTAGTGACCAGATCTATGCCAACACTGTCATGCCTATGGGATCTGCCTGGGCCTTCTACTTTTTCGTTCCTGGACTGGCTGGTCTGAGTGCTGGTTTGGTGTACTACTTTTTCGTCATGCTTCGCTACAAGACGGGACCTTACCTCAAGGAGCGATGGCAGGGACGTATTGTGAAGAGAGGATACAAGGAGACTGGACCTGACAGCACCTCGGTGGAGAGAAGAGCTGAAGGAGACTACGTTGAGCATGTACGTCAGTCTAGCGAGCAGACCAGAACCGGAAACATGTTGGTCTCGCCTTTCCGCAAATAAAAAAATGGAAAAAGAAGGAGGAGTTTGCATTTACATTGGTGATTATCAGAATATTTCTGAAAGTAATGTAGTTATTAATGGAGATTACAATAATGTGAGCGGAAGTAACTGTGAAATTAATGGAGATTACAATAATGTGAGTGGAAGTAATTGCATCATCCATGGCTATTATAACACAATAAGCGGAGACAATTGCGAGTCATATGGAGACTATAATACTAAAAGAGAAAGAAAAAGAGAGAAAATTACAAAGTATGTTGAAGGACCAGCAAAATTTGAACTGCAATATGACGAACCCGCAAAAACATGTTGTATTTGTTTGGAAAACGTCCCAAATTGTATTGCGTCTCCTTGTATGCATATGATTTATTGCGTAGCATGTGCTCGTATACTTTGTTTTGGTTCTAAAGACAAAGAAGAAAATTTGAAACAGCACGGAGAAGTATCTTGTGCTGAATGTAGAAAAGAAGTACATTCTATAAAAAGAGTGTTTTGATAATACTTCATTTCTTTAATTTTTTTCTTTCACTTTCACCTTCAGCAAAATGAACTGCTTGTTCATATTGTGTAATTGGATATTCGAGTAATGGGTTTTGCTTTTTTAAAGGAGGCTTAACATCATAACAGCAATACTTACAGCATAAACCTACAGGAGTTTTTCCATCCTCATGTGTTTCTTCCGTTTTCAATGTAGCTTTTTCCCAACAATCTGGACAGGTCCATCTTTGACAATTGGTACATTTCACGCCCCATAATAAAAGATGAGAATAACTGAATGTGTTACAATATAAGTATTGAGCATTATCCAAGTGCACATCCACTCTGGTGAATATAGTTGAACCGCCTGCCACATATTGTGGTATATTTGGATTTGAAAATTTACACGAACTGTTAGTTTGTATATGAAAAGCATCACATTGAGTACAAACATAAACAGGTTTGAAATGAGTGTTTTTCAGTAGATTATTTTCATATGCCAACTGTTCGTTTTTCTTTTGCAAATCTTGATTATCTCTTAAAAGGTATTTACAAATGTAGCTTGCTAAAACTTCACGAGGAAGCTCAGTAAGACGAGAAATGACAAATTTTTCATCATTACTATTATTATTCATAACTACACCCTTAAGGGGTTTTGAAAAAAATGGACTTAAATATGGAATCCGTTCTTTTCATATCTGTTTGTGTTATTTCATGTATCTTTGTATTTTCAGGCTGTGTTAGTTGGTGGTGTGATATTAATGGATATGAAATGGATCGGCGTCTTTTTGAAGATGGCTTGAAAAAATAAATAAAAAAATTGGAAAACTTTTTTTTTGAGTAAAGAGGGGTTAACAAAAAATAATAATTTTTTTTTTGAGAAATGTCAGGATGGAGTGATATGATTGAGCACTGCTCAAACCAAGTAAAACAGGAGGCTTCCTTTTTGGAAACAAGTGCCCAAATCGTTCAATTGGAGAAAATTGAAGATTTGGATTATTCCGAAGTACGAGAAAAAGTACTTGATGGAAAAAGCGCCCTGCCCGAAGAATTCACTAGTCGAGGATTGATTGGACCAGAGTCTTTTGTTGACAGCAAGATTCATTGTTCTGTTGCAGGAATGAAAGAATCTCGTCAAATTGATCAAGTAGCTCAAGATGCTGTTTCATCTACCTTTAGTGGCGGTGAAAACAACGAACCACAACGTCATGGATGTTTTGGTATTTATTATCACAAGGAAGAAGAAGATTCTTTTGTTGTTGTCCGTGGAGCAAAATCTGAAGCTTTGGGAAATAGCAGTGTTTGTGAATTTGAAGGACGCCAATTCCATCCAGCTGCTTTTGTTGCCATTAGTGATTTTACGCTTTCTTATGCTAATTTCCACCTATCCAAAGCTTCCAATGTAGCTGGTGACCAAACGTTGAACAGTTTTTCCATCAAATCACACAAATTGAGTAATCAAATTGTTTGTGAGAGTGAAGAAGCTCAAGCTTCAATTTCACAAATGGAAAAGAACCATTGTTTCCGTTCGGTAGAAATTAAGGCTGGTCAAATGTTTTTGACAGTTCACAATATGCTTTGCAAGATTCCTGCCGGTGCATTAATCAAGTTTATTGGTTTAGAACAGGTATCACAGAACCGCGGTAAAAAGTCGACGATGCGAGCAAAAATCCGTGAAACATTTGAAAAGAGTGCTTTTCCAGTTATGCTTCATGCAAACAACGACTGGTTATGCGCTTCGTTGTTCAAAGCACTAAATTTGCACAAGACCACAACAGGAAATGCCCCAGGGTATGAACATGCTTCCTTGGATGACTTTCCCGAGTTTTTGCCTCAGAAAGCTGTTAAGAAGGAAAAGAATGCAACAACAACTTCTTCTTCTTCTCCTTCTTCTCCCGCGACTGACGAAAGTACAATCAATTCATTGCTTGAAGATGGGAAATCTTTACTTGAAAGAGCTAGAAACCTGCCTAATATTGTCTTTAATCCAGTCAAGACGGAAGCCTTCAAAAAGAATTATGATGATGTTTCTGAAGGCAATACCAACAGTGTCAAGTTGAAAGCTTTTAAAACCACTATGAATACGCTGAATTCAATGGTAAAAGAAGCTACAGATAATCAAGAACACGCTTTGCCCAATCTTTTGGAAAAGTTTGATGATATTGAAAGCATTTTGGAAAATGAGATTAAGATTCCTTCTGGTTCCGATTTTTCTGCACTTCGAAAGAGCAACGCCAAGTATGTTCAATCTTTGGCTAATCTCCGAGAAGGAAAGATTCAAGACAAGAAGGACACATACAAGGCTGGTACATTTGCCAAAGTGTGTGAGTATACCGATAAGCTTTTGACTCAGGTGAATAATTTGAAGACCAATATATCTAGTAAGAGAGAAAAACAAGCTTCCAAGATTGTGAAGAAGAAGAATGATCCTTCTTTAGTTAATCCTAACGAAAAACTCGAGCCATTGTCTTATGAACCGCTTTATCAAATGGCATGTGTTGATCCTGAAAAAGATTTTGAGCTGGTCATATTGGAAACTACACAAGAAGCATTGAATGCTTTGAGAAAGCACGGAACGCCTTTCAGAAATTTTTGGCAAAGTTATCCTCAAGAGTTGACAAGTAATCCCAATGTGGAACAACTAATCAAAGAGACTAGAGCTGCCATGTCTGAATTTAAAACGGTTGCTGTTGCCGCCGGAAAAACAAAAAAAAGTACAGGTGAAGACACAAAAGTTGATGCAACATTAATGTTTGGATACCTCCAGCGTATGCACGACATCTTGGAACAAAAAGCTGTTATTGATGAAGAATACGAAAATCGAAAGAAAGAATTTGAAGATCGACAACAAGTCATGGTCAAAAATCCCAAAAAGCACAAACGCGGAAAGATTGTCTACAAGGATTTGACGCAAAAGGAGTTTGAGCTGGAATACAAGACTCGTTACAGATTGCTAAACAGTGGCCAGGCACGTTGGAATAAGATTGCTGCTAAAGAAAACAGTGACGATGAAAACGAGGACAGTGCAGTTGATCTGGAATATATCGGAGACAAGGAAGAAGAAGCCATTTGGGATAGTTTCCACGATAAGATGACTGTTGCTGACAAGAACTTTGAAGTTTGGATGAAGGAAAAGTCGTCTGAAGAAGCATGCAAAGCTTTTGCTATTTCGGTAGAGCAGGCCGAACCGCTGCTGCCTTCTCATTATCATGACATTAATAATCCTGAAGATTGTAACAGTCGAGATGACGAAGAAGAAGATGAATACGGTAATTCGTCGGATTTGAGAGACTTGGAAGAAAATTTTGATGTTCCTGATCATGATTCTGAAAGCAATTACGAAGAAGATGAAGACTCTTTCCACGACTCTGATAATTCGGAAGCAAATGCACCCAGAATCAGAAAACGAGAAAGAGCTGCTGTATCAATCGTGGAAGCTATGAACAGAGTTCCCACGCCCAAGGAACGCAACGCAGCTTTGAAACATTTCAAGTCTGAAAACTATGATGCTGCCATGAACGAAGTACAGGCCATATTTGATGCTTCGGTAGCTTATGGTTTTAAAATGACCAACAAAAAGACCAAGACAAGCAAAGAATATGATGATTGGTATTTGGATCCAGCTGAAAGAGATTTGAACCTAGAAGCTTGGGCAAATCGTACAGATGCATTTCATGTGGAACCAATCCAAATGAAGTTATCACCAAAGAAACGTGCACGTGATGATGATGAAGAATAAGCAATAAATCAATTATTATATTCATAATTTTTTTATCTTCTTTTCTTTGATAAAAAAAAATAGCATAATTATGGCCAGCAAGAAAAAGGAGTCTTGTTGTAATGATGCCAATTGGGAAACATTTAACAAAGCAATATCCTTTTTATTTATAGTATTAGCATTGGTTGTTGCCATTGTAGTTGCTGTAAAGAATCCAAATTCTATTTTGAGATATGATATTAGAGCTACAGGAGAGCAAGTAGACGGAGGAACGGGGGAAGTGGGTGCACAATTGTTTGGTCCTCTAACTTTGGATAGCAATGATATTAGAATGACCTATGAATTTAGAACTCTAAATATGGCTGATGCAACTGCGATCCATTTAAAAGGACCTATTGTTGTAGGTACAAACAACGGACCTATTGCCGCTGTATTGTGTGGATCTCCATCGCCTTTGCCATCTTGTGATACAAGTATGCCTGGTGAAATTCCACTTACAATTATCAAGGAAGTATGGGATGGAATTAGTCCTACAGCACAATCAATGGAAGTTTTGATTCGTACCATTCGTCAAAATCCACATTTGTATTATCTAGAAGCATTAAATGCAAACGGCGGTGTACGAGCTCCACTAGGTTCCATATCTGGAATTCCCTAGAGATTTGAAGAATTAAATAAACTTGATGCTTTATGAAAAAACAAAATATTCTTTAAAATTGAACAGGAAAAAAAAATGGATAGACGGAGACAACAGCCTTATTATGGGCTAAAATCAAAGTCTATAAAAGCAAATCCAAAAACAAGATCCGTTGCTATTGGTACTGGTGTTTCTGCTACCGTTGTTGGTGTTATAGCCGCCATTGTTATTGCAACTGCTATTGCTTTGAGTGTTGCACTTCCTGCTGCCTTTTCTGGACGTGGTGATAATGAAAATGTGAATACAACGACGACAACAGATACACCGGCACCTACTTTGCCTCCTGCCATTATGTGTCCTGAAACTGAATTTATACAAACACCCACACTAGGTGGAGATAATATGTGTATTGCTTATAATTCTGCAGATGGTGGTCTTTATTATGTGAATGGAGAGGATCAATTCCGTCGTTTGAATATTTCTGAATATCCTACGACAGTTCCAGTATCTGAAGGACCTAATCTTGTTGGTGGACCAACGCTTCCTTCTGCTGCTAGATTTCCTCGTAGTTGTGTGTACGATCCAATTTCTGGCGAATTTTTCATTGCAAGTGTTTCGCAAAATCAGTGGGGTAGACTTTCAACAAGTGGTGTTTACACACAGGTTGGTACTCAGAGGGGTGAAATCCTTGGTCTAACTGGAGACAACCGTCTATTCGGAATGGTGACAGAATCTCCGGGGGACAATAGACGATTTGATTTACAAGAATATAATCCAACAACCGGGGCTACCATTGGCTCACATATTCCTATTTTATTGGATGTAAATGTGGGAACATCTGTCCAATACATTGGAGTTGGAATGGCATGGAATCCAGTAGAAGAAGCCATGTATATTGCATTTAGACCACAGACAAAAGCAATACAGAACCAAGCTGCTTTGGTGGGTTCTTTTATTGCCAGAATCAATCTTGATACAGGAGTTGCTGAAGCTACTTGTCTTTCTACTCTTCCACCTGCTGTTATTTCTATTGCTTTTGATTCCAACGGGCGATTATGGACAGCCACGGGAGCTGCACTTGGAAATTCTTTGAAGCGCAATCTGCAACTGGAAGGTTATTCCATCTATACAGCTGAAAGTGTTGGTCCTATGCCTTTATCATCAGCTTCCATGCCTTCTTGGATGCTAACATGTGAAAATGCTACAGCAGATATCAACACAGATATGTTTCCTTTTGAAGATGTAGGCTTTGAAATTTCCGGCACTGGTTGTAACGGCGACACAGTTGAGAGAACCATTTCCACTTATATACCGGGAAATTTTGGGTTTGATAATCCACAAGAAAAGCGTAGTACTATTCAAAATCCTGGTGATTATATTATTATGGCTACTCATAGTGAATTGATGGAAGGTGGAGAAGCTAATAGTACAATGCTTAACGTCGTGCCTATTTCAATTGATATTGACTTTGCGTCTTTAATGACAAACACAAGCATCAACAAGAGGTCTCCTGCTTCGCATCCACTTTGGTTGGCAAGAAGTGAGTATACTAAGGGAATGCAAGTATCTTCAACTTCCATCACAGAACAAAACGCAGGAACAGTAAGTATTGGAAGTAACACCGAAATTTTTGTTTCTTTCAATCAATACTTTCTGGGAAATGTACCATTAGTTTCAAATTTTAGGGATGGTATTAATGTGCAGATTGATGGAATACAGTCTTCAAATTGCGCAATACTTGGAGATACGATTGAAAATGTTGTTAGAGTAGACGCAGAAGCAGGACGTATTGTCATTGCACACTTGTCAAATAACGGAGCTCATCTTTGCTTATCTGTATCTACAGATTTGGATATTGAAAATGCTTGGAGCGGTTACGAATTTACATTTGGGCCTTATAACGGAGTAGGACTTTCTTTTGGTGTATGGGGAGATTATTATCTTGCTTGTTTTGACAACATTATTGGCCCTACAATTTCTTTACAACACGGATTGTGTTATTCCATTGAGCGAGATAGAATTCTAAATGGAGGAGGGATTCCAAGATTTGCAAATTTGCCCAAACACAGTATTGTAAATGTAGACATGCGTCCTGCTACAGCGGTAGTTATGCATCAACCTACTAATAACGGAGGCCCGGGACCATACCAAACGGCATTTCCTGGTGGAGGTATTATTTATATGTCTCCAGATGACGGAGGTAAATTGGGCTTGGTTTCCATTGTGTCGGTTGATTTTGATACATCGGCAGTCACGAGTATGGAATCAAGTACAATTATTGGTCCTTACAATAATGGAGAGAATGGTACATGTGCAGGAAATAGATCATGTATTCCATTACAGGGAGGCACATTCAAAGACCCACTCCGGTGGGAACCAGGCGTAAGTTATAGATACTTTCCTTCTAGATCAGAAGAGCGATTAGCAGTAGGTATTACAGTGGACGCTGACGGAACTTCTTTAGCTAAAATACGCTGGGGAGAGTTTTTGCTACAACCCAACGGAACTGCCATGTTGGTAGATTCCATGTACAATTTTGTAAATTCTTTAAGTAGTACTTTTGATCCCGATCAACAAGTGTTTGCTCCAGCTTTTGCTTATACACCTGGCGGTATTTTAGCTATGAAGTATCGTTTGGGTGGAACAACTAATTTGTTTGATACTTTGGTTACTTATAGATACATAAGCACACCCGACGGAGAGTGGACATTCGATAACCCAGAAAATCAAGTTCATGGAAATAGAATTGACAGATTGGTGTCAGCACCTTCTTCTTTTACTCCTCGCGGCAGTGTATTCAGTTATCCTGATACAATTGATTCATTTGGGGCTGCAGAAAATTTGGTATCAGGTGTAATAGCGCCATCTACTGTCAATATAGCAGCTAGGCAGTATAATTTGACACAGCAATACGTCGCTCAAAAGATTTTTACGCGGGATGAATGTAATATTACTTCAACCTGTGTTAGCTTTATTACATTGGCACCTCCAGCACTTCCACCCAACGTTGATATTGCCAAAAAGAGAGGTATGCTAAAAGGTCTCAGAACATAAAAAAGTCTATGTCTTTTTCTTTTTCCGCTTTGGTAATTCTTCTTCTTCTTCTTCTTCTTCATTTGCTTCAACAGACCAAATGGGTCTAGTAATCATTGTACATTCAGTTTGGCATACTGGGCATGCCTTTTTTAATGATGAACGCGTCCATATTTCTCTTACACATTCATCGCACATTACTTGATGACCACATTCCACCAAACAAATGGTTGCTTCGCTCACTAAACATACTATACATACTGGTCTTCCTTTCTTTTTTGGTGTGCTCTTTTTTAAAACTTCCTCCCATCCATCTTGAAGTTTTTGTTTTGCATTTTCCAATGCTTCTCTTCTTCTAGCTTCTTCTTCTTGTGACATTCTTATTGCCATTCGCAAAAATCGATCATCATCCAAAGGTTGTTCTTGCATAAGTGGGTGAAAAATCATTTCCAGTTCATCCACTTGTTCTTGTTGCGTTCGCATTACATTCATCATCATTTCTCTAGCGGAAGGAGGTCTAGCATCATTGTAAGTTACAATCCTGCGGTGATTGGCTTTTTGTACATCTGATAAAATAAAACCACATACACGTTGTATGTCGTCAATGCTTGGATTCAGTTTGAATTTTGGTCCTAATGGTGTGACATTTTCTTGATCCAATTCACAATTTAAAACAAAAATGGCTGGAAATAAATTTCTTATAAATTGCAAATAATCAATCCATTCATCCAATGTAATGACACGAACAACACAGGTATATAAAAATGTTTGATTTGCATCATTGATCCATTTTTCAATTTTAATGCGAAGATGACCTCCATCCATCAAATGAGGATCTTCTTGACTTTCTTCAAAACCCAAGTTTCTCATTACATGATCTTTTCCACTATAAGAATCGTAACAAAAGATGGGTCGATTAAAGCGAGCCTCTCCATGTTCCATTTTTTTTTAATTAACAAGGATTTCTTGTTTTAATTTTTATAGATTAAAAACATTTTCGTTTCTACTATAAAGTTTTTAAATTGCTTGAAAGATGAATATGAAGAATTGTGAAAAATGCAACAAATCTTTGAACATGGATACTGAAGAACATGTAGCGTGTGCTCATTGTTTGGATGCCATCTATTGTTCGTCAAAATGTCAAGCCATGGACTGGGAAGAGCATGATTGTGCCAACGTTTTGAATGTTTCAAACATTGCTTCTGCTTCTGTTTTCACTCCTTACCATTATGAAGATACCATGTCTTTGGAAATGCAAGATATGTTGAGCGCTTCTGATCCGGTTAGACAAACATATGCCATGGAAGAAGTTACCCCAAACATGACTATCCGCACCAGATATCAAGGAGCTTTGATTGACAAAGATGTTGATACAGTACAATCAGAATCTCTGAAGAGAGGACTGGCGTTTGCTGATGGTGCTGGAAATTATAGCATTGAAATTAATCAAACCACAGGCATTGGTGGTGCTATGCCGCGTGATTTGATTTTTGCTGACAATAAGTTGAATCCCAGAGCCAATACCTTGGGAGGAGGAAAAATTCAGGCAGAAACCAACCAGTGGGCAAAACCTGCCAAAGAATCAAGTTTTGGAAAGAAGCAAACTTTTGTGGACACTAGAGATACACTCATTTTCTGGCCCGGATCCGACAGAGTATATGCTGAAAACATTGATTTGCCTTTGGCAGGAAAACTTGATGTGAAATTGACTATGAATGACGGTGCCATTGTTAAGCATATTCAAGGACATTATGATTTTCTACACGAGACAACAGAACCATCTAACTTGGTAAGAAAGAACATGATGAACCAGCTAGAGCCTAGAATTGCTGGTGTTATCGACAGTTCCAAGGATATTAGATGCATTCAACACACCGACAAGCAAGGCAATAGAGCTGTATTGACTGCTTTGATTGAGGACGATTCTGCTCGATTGGTAGACGTGGAATTTTTGGCACCTTCAGCTACCCTAAAGGTGGACAATCCATCCGAGTACAAGTATTCTGAAAGAAAGATTGAATGTAATCCCGAAAATGTTGGTCAACTAGTAGGATTGGCAATGGGATTGGAGCTTCATACCAAAAGCGGCCGTGCTGAAAATCCGCGACTGAATGAGCTATCCAAAACCATTTCTCAATATGCACAAGAAAAGCTAGCAAATCCAGAAAAGGTGGAATTGAATTCTTACATGGCAGGAGCTGTCAATGAAGCTGTAGAAACCATGCATGAAGAGTTTATTGCAGCAAGACGCCGATTTGGAACCAATCCTTTCAAAAGTGCATCCAAGTACGCAAGACGCCTGCGTTCTTCCAAACAAGTGGTTAGAGCTGCTAAAAGAGTGAAGAATGACGCAAAGCTATCTTATGTAGAAAAAGAAGACAAACTGCAAACAATGTACGATACGCAATTGGAAATGGCTAGAAAACTACAGGAACAGGGTAAAATTGCTCAGGATTACATTGATCGAGCCGACCAAATTTTTTCCATTGCAATGCAGGAACTACCTGAGCGCAGGAGAGGACGTAAAAAGTTACCTGCAGCACCTGCCATTATTTTGAATGGAAAAGAAACAGAAGTTCGCATGCTTAAAGAAAAAGACGTCGAGCTTCAGAATGAACGAATGCGCCAAAAAGATCAGGATCGAGAATACAGAAGAGATCAATCATACAGACGTAGAGGAGAGAAGAAAGAATACCGAAGACAGCTCAAAGACGAACGTCGTCGATATTTGGATGATTACAGTAATATGAGTGATTCCGATTCTAGTGATGATAATTATGGATTTGATCAGTCTTATTAAAGAATAAAGCATTTGAAATA
>Ga0209475_10000575_pt1 | contig 68318 bp, 76 predicted proteins | sample tdDd471_FD_187128 | JGI IMG/M metagenome (GOLD analysis project Ga0209475, IMG submission 187128) | Marine sediment microbial communities from the Atlantic coast under amendment with organic carbon and nitrate - tdDd47.1 (SPAdes)... | ecosystem: Environmental > Aquatic > Marine > Coastal >... | reverse complement strand
CGGCTCGATGATCGACCACTCGAAGTCCGTCAACTCGTAGCGTCGTGGTGCCATTCAAGATCCTCCCTCGGATCTTGAATCACAAACCGCTCCGTGCCGGAATCCCCTTTATGAGTTTGTGACCTAGGGTGACGGGGAGGACGCGAGTGCGTGCGCGGAGGGAGCGGCGTGTACGATTTGACGAGACCATCCTAGTCACTGAACAAACAGATCCAAGAGCCAAGGTTTGCCCCGAGGCGCAACCGATTACCAGAAACACCTTCAAAGCGAACAACTGCCGGTCCCAGTCTCCGAATTTTCACTAAGATACCCGAACAGCTGTCCTCGTCGCCCATCTGTGAACTCGTCAATCCGCACTCACCGCCGATCCAAAGCCCCACGAACGCGCCTCGCCCGCGCGAACATGACGCCTGAGCATCAAGCGCAGCAAGCGGCAGGACCACACACGGACACCATGCCCCCCGGCGAGGAACGCGATGCCCCTGATGTATCTTATCGCCCAACAAAGCCTCCATTAACCAACCGAACTGTCCTCACCCCAGGCAACGCAAATTGACATCCGACAGATCATCCTCCACCGTAACTTGAGTGATGTGTGCCCCGCAGCCTTGTTAGCACCCGTACGATCGCAATCATGAACGGATCCTCCCCCAAACCATTTTTGAGATGGGCTGGAAGTAAACGCGCTGTCGTTGGGCAGCTCTCCCAGCACGCGCCTAAACACTTCAACCGATATATTGAACCATTCGTCGGTTCCGGGGCGCTGTATTTTCACACTCAGCCAAACAAAGCGATCTTATCTGATCTCAACTGGGATGTAGTAAATCTGTTTGAGCAAGTTCGATCCCAGCCGATTCTTTTACACGAACTGCTTTGCTCACATGCACGAGACAAAGATACCTACCTTGCAATTCGCGCTAATTTTGGCAATGAAAACACTACAATAGAGCGCGCGGCATCAATGCTTTACCTCAACCGCAATTGTTTTAATGGGTTGTTCCGAATAAACAAGAGTGGTCGATTCAATGTACCTTATGCAGACAATCGTCGCGGCGAATACCCCAACCTCAATGATCTCACGCAGTGCGCCGAGCAACTCCAATCTGCCCAACTTTTCTATGGCGACTTTTACGACATCGTCGCGAATCATGTAGCGGAAGGTGATTTCGTGTACCTTGACCCTCCCTATGTTCAACTACAGGGTCGAATATTTCACGAATATGTCGGCGGTCATTTTCGCAACACTGACACAGACCGCTTAGGAGCTCTACTCCGAAAAATACATTCCGCGGGAGCCACCTTCCTAATGAGCTTCGTAGACGACGCGATTATATTTCCTATTGCACAGGAATGGCACCACACCCGCATTCTCGTTCAACGCAATATAGCCGGATTTGCTAGCAATCGCCGAAAAAGTGCCGAAATAATAGTGACGAACCGAACATGAAACTCGTTGTACTTTCCGACCTTCACGCATTTTGTTCCGACAGTCGGAAACGACCGGACGGCTCCCCAGTTATTCCCCCCTCTTACATTGATTTCTCCTCCCCACACCGCAACAGAACTCAAGACCCCTTGATTGACTTCGAACAATTAATTCATCATAAACATATCGACTTTCCCGACATATTTATCGTAGCCGGCGATCTGGGCGACAAAGCTGATCCGCTTGCAATTCAAAACGTGTGGCGCACACTTACAACAATTGCAGCCACCATTCCTAGCACCGATATATATGGTTCAGTCGGAAATCATGATATTGACACACGTCATAAGAGCAATAAATTTGATCCCAAAGGATTTTTAAGAACTTTAGACCCCGGCTTCCCCTTTGTCTTCGATCCAACAAAAACGAATACTATTCTCGAATATTGGGCAAATAATTTTACCATCATCGAGAGCACTAACTATCGCTTGCTTAGCATTAACTCATGCGCATTTCACGGATACGGACCCGAAGGAGAGGAAGAACTTAATCATGGCAGAATAAGTGACATCACACTCAACGAGATAGAGATCGCGCTATCAAAGGCCGTGCCTTCTGCTCCACACAAACATAATATTTGCCTCTTTCATCATCACATTCGCCCAATTTCTACAGACTTTTTTGACGATTCAAGCACGATGAAGGGGTCTGAGAAGCTTGTTCAGATATTAAGCAAACACGAACTCGGTGACTGGCTCATCATTCACGGCCACAGACATCGATCTGAATTATTCTGTCCCGGCGGCAACACCGCTCCGATCGTTCTTTCGTGCGCCAGTTTTGCGGCGACCCGTGCCAACGATGAGCACAATCCCTCGCCCAATCAATTTTACGAAATTTCGATGGATGACGCGGCAATAGGAACACGGGCACGTACGCTGGGTATCATCAAAACCTGGAGTTGGGCCCCCGGTATCGGATGGCAATCTCGCCAAAGCATACCCGGTGGACTTCCCATACAGACAGGATTCGGATTTCGCGGACACATCCCGGACCTTGCAGAAGAAATAGCAAGGGTTATTACCCCCGTTGCGCGACTCTCTTGGTGTGAATTGCGCCGCGCAATTCCAAAAGTCAGTTCGTTGATGCCAATTGACAGAGATGCTTTGATTTCATCACTGCAGGCGCACGATATCATCGCCTCGATCGCAAATGACGAAATCAAAGAACTGGTGGTAAAAAAATGATTGATCATCCATTTTTCGATACGTTTAACGCAAAGCACAAGACTGATCAGGAGATTGGTGTAACGTTTGTTCCACCGTCTGGTGCTCTTTCACGACTCGTTACACGTGATCACGTTATTCTTTCGGGACCGCGTGGGTCTGGAAAAACCACGCTATTAAAAATGCTGACTCACTCTACGTTCCGATACTGGAACGGGGTTGAAGCAGATGAGTTTCGTGAGAAAATTGACTTCGTGTCGATATTTGTTGCAGCTGACCGTAGTTGGCATGGCCAACTTAAGACGTTACCCCAAACGGTTCCCAGCGCTGACACGGCGATTTTACTTGGTATGAGCGCATTTACGTCACACATATTCAAGGCAATTATCAGCGCCTTTATCGACTGGAATGAACTTCCTTCACCCGATAATCGAACTACCGCCACTCTGTTACCAAAGCTGGACACCAAAAAAGAATCCGATGTCTGCTCCCATCTTGCTCAGATTTGGATGCTAGCTCCCCGGGCAAGTACATTTCTCGAAATGCAGAAGGCTCTTTCGGAACGCTTGTCTCACATTGGAATGCTTCGCAACCAATTGAAATTTGGAAATGACGCGCTAACGAGCGCGGAAAATCGATTTCTATTCGTCGACTATCGGGAGGGAATGAAGGCAGCCGCCGAGATTCATAATTTCGTATCTGGACTTCCAGAACGACGGTGGAGCTTCCTATTCGATGAGATGGAAGTCGCACCATCTTTTATCCAAGAATCACTCTTCTCTGATTTACGAGGAGAGGCCAATCGCCCAAAAATCAACTATAAATTAGCGCTGGCGCCGTTTAACAAGAATTTCCGTCCTGTTCTCGACGAGCACGGTGCTGCATCGAGACATGACTATCAGCATGTGGATTTAACTTTTGCACGTAAGGAGAATGGATACAATTTCACTAGACAGTTGTGCGAGTTGATGATTCGGCGAGCGGGGCTCGATGTTTCCGTTGAAAAACTTCTTGGCACTTCATATTTTTCTTTTTTTGATGAGGACAGTCCCTCCGCGTCCTCAGGATTGAGCAAATATAGTGATGATCGCCCGCTTGGCAAAATTTACTCTCGTTTAGCGGATAAGGACGCGGGATTTCGCCAATATCTCACTGATCGAAAGCTTGATTTAGGCAATATCGACAAGCTCGACGAGGATGTACGTGCCAAAACCTTACGAAAGATTCGAAATATAGTTGTTATGCGTGAGTATTTTTCTCGTCCATCTTCTAGTAGCATAAATGCCGAGAATCTTAGCTCCAGATCGCGAAAGACTTTTACGTTATATACCGGTAATCCTACGATGCTAGCCCTTACTGAGGGAAATCCCAGAAGCATAATCGGGTTATTTTCGTCTATAGTTGCGGAGTACACCGCTTCGGCAGGGAAAGTAAAGGTTTCCGAGCGCATTCAAGCAGAGGAAATACAGCGGTCCATTCGCATTATGCGGTCCTTGCTGAAAACCGTGCCTCACGGTGATAGCAGATATCAGGGTAAGGGCATTCTGTCTTTTTTGGATGACATAGGTGCTGCTCTCTATAACGGCGTGATGTCGGTCGACTTTCCCGATAACCCTCCCCTTTCGTTCAGAGTTAACCCAGGCGTTAACCCACACCATCTGGCCGCGATTGGCAAAGCTCTAAACTTAGGTGCTCTGGTTTACGTCCCGGATATGGATTCCGAAGACATAATTTCAAGTGTCATCGGGAAGCGATTTAGGTTGAATTACTTACTTGCAGTATACTATAAGCTCCCCATCTCTCTTGATCGTGACATCACATTGGAAAGTTTACTGGGGCGACGACTGAGTGCTCGGCAGCCACAGATGGAGTTTCACAATGACGATTGATATTTTTAACTTTCAATCTGACACCATCGGCAGTTTCGACCTTCTCATATTCGCGGTCGGCTATGAAGAACGTTCTAGATTTGTAGCGGAACGGGTTCATCAAGATTCAGATATTATTGTTGGATACCAATTTGACGATGGGCATATGTTTAGCTTTGCCAGTAATCTGGGGTTTCTGTCCGAAATTGGTGGCCATATCATGCATGCTAACGACACGTTGGAGAGCATGCTCAGATCTCTCGGTATTGTCGAATTTATCAATAAGAAGATTTGTCTGGATGTTTCTTCGCTCAATCGTGGTGCTATGGCAGCTATTTTAGCGGAGCTAATCGACTCGGATTTCTTTTTAGGTGTTCACGTTACTGTGATGTATGCGATTGCCAGGTTTTCTAAACCTGCTTCCGAGCAGGTTGATTTTTTGGATTTTGCTCCACTTCCCGGATTTAGCGGCTGGACTTCAAATCCAGAGCGACCGACCGTTTTGGTCCTTGGGCTTGGGTATGAAACGGATCATGCGATCGGCGCACTAGAGTACCTGGATCCAAGCTCGGCGTTTGCCTTCTCGCCTATCGGCATAGATGAGCGTTTTGACAGAGAGGTTTTCACCGCAAACGAGGCGGTTTTTGACGTAATTGCAGGGCATCGCATCGTGTATTATCGCGTCATGGCCCCCTATGATACTTACTGGCAAATGCGATCTCTTATTTTTTCACTAATCGGATCGGCTCGGGTGGTTCTGGTTCCTATGGGACCGAAGATTTTTTCGAGTCTCTGCTTAGTTGGTCAACGCGTCTTTGGGGACGAGATCTCGGTATGGCGCGCCAGTGGTCACACCTTGGCCGGTGCCAGAGATGTGAGCGCCAGCGGTGAAATAGCAGGATATGTGTTTCGTCGATCCGCCCCGTCGCGTTGAGCTTGAAGCCCGAATGGTTCATACGCCGCTAATCGCCAAATGACCTCCTAGCCGCACCCCTACTCCGCCGCCCCCACCTTCGGGACATACGGCTTGCTGGTGAAGTGCTCGGCATTCCCCGCGTCCGCGAACTTCAGGCCGGCCGCCTTCAGCGCGCCGTCGGGCACCCGCTCCAGCGGCACGTAGTAGCGGTCGTCGTCCTTGGTGATGGTGTCGTTGTCGACCCGGTTGTAGCAGACGATCAGGGTCCAGCGTCGGCGGTCCGAGCGGTTCTGGTCGGAGCGGTGGAACAGGTTGCAGTGGAAGATCACCACGTCGCCGGGGTCGAGCTCGGCGTACACCCGCTCCAGCCGCTGCTCGGCGGCGGCCACGCGGGCCGGGTCGATGCCGTTCTGCTCCTTGGTGATCTGCACGTGCTCGACCCGCCCGAGCTGGTGCGAGCCCTTGAGGAACTGCAGGCAGCCGTTCTCGCGGTCGGTGCGGTCGAGCGCGATCATGCAGCTCAGCAGCCGCGGGTACAGGCAGCCGTTGTAGTACCAGTAGCCGTAGTCCTGGTGCCATTCCCAGGCGCCGCCGCCGCCGGCGTCCTTGGCCGTCAGCTTCGACTGGAAGTGATAGACCGGCCCGCCCAGCAGGGCCTCGGCGGCGGCGACCATGCGGTCCGAGCGCGCCGCCAGGCCGTAGACGCTGTCGCCGGCGCGGTTCCAGAGCGCGATCCGGGTGCCGCCGCCCTCGCCGTCGGCGCGCACCAGCATGTGGTCGCGGACCGACGGGTCCTCCTCCATGGCGCGGCGCAGCAGGTCGACCTCCTCGGCGTCGAACAGGCCGCGCAGCACGATGTAGCCGTCGCGCTCGAAGGCGGCGACCTGCTCGGGGGTGAGGGCGCCGGTGGTCTGTGCGGTGTTCATGGCGGGGTTCCTCCGGACGATGCTTTTCTTTGCGGCGGTGGGCCCGCCGATCGTTGCCGGCATTTCAGACCCTCGGCGGTTGCGAGTCCAGGGCGTGGTGGGCAAGATCGACTTGATTGCAATGCTATCACTGCATACATCAGAAGCTCCCTGCCGGAGCCTGCACCATGGCCAGCCTGACCATCCGGAACCTCGACGAAGCGGTTAAGCGGCGGCTGCGGGTACGCGCAGCCGAACACGGCCGGTCGATGGAGGAAGAGGTGCGCGAGATCCTGCGCGGCGCGGTCGGCGAGGTGCCGGCGCCCGGCAACCTCGGCCGCTCGATCCACGCGCGGTTCGCGGCACTCGGCGGGGTCGAGCTCGACCTGCCGCCCCGCGGCCCGATGCGAGCGCTGCCGGATCTCGGGCCTGACGAACCTTGATCCTGCTCGACACCAACGTGGTCTCCGAACTGATGCGCCCCGGTCCGGCGGGCGTTGTGCTCGGCTGGTTCGACCACCAGGAAGCCTCGAACCTGTTCCTGAGCACGATCAGCGAGGCGGAGCTGCGCGCCGGGGTCGCGGTGCTGCCGGCCGGGAGGCGCCGGGAGCGGCTGCTAGCGGCGGTCGAGGCGGTCGTCGTCCAGGATTTTGCGGGCCGGCTGCTGCCGTTCGACAGCGCCGCCGCCCGCGCCTATGCCGCCATCTACGCCGCGCGCCGGGCCGCCGGCCGGCCGATCGCCGAGGCGGACTGCCAGATCGCGGCGATCGCCGCCTGCCGGGGGTTCGCGGTGGCGACCCGCAACGTCGGCGACTTCACCGGCTGCGGAGTCGACGTCGTCGCCCCCTGGCGGCAACCGGCCTGACACGATAAGCAGGCCGACCACAGCACGCAGCGGGAACCGGCATGGCAGACGGGACAGCACGGGTGTTCGTCTACGGCACCCTGATGAGGGGCGCGCGCAACGCCGCGCTGCTGGACGGCGCGGTCCTGGTGGCGGCCGACGCGACCACGGCCGAGGCCCGGTTCGTCATGCGGCAGTTCGCCTCGTCCTCCAGCCCGGGCCGGCAGACCCCCGGCGTGCTGGCCGACGGCAGCGGGTTCGTACGCGGCGAGATCTACGCGGTCGACGAGGCAGGGCTCGCCGCCCTCGACCGGCTGGAGCAGAACGGCGTGCGCTACCGCCGCGAATGGGCGGCGATGAGCGACGGCGGCCACGCCTGGATCTACCTGCTGATCGCCGACGACGCGCCGTCCGACCACCAGGACCGGATCGGCCACGACCCGGCGACCGGCGCGTTCTGGTGGGAGCGGGCCGAGCCGGCAACCGACTGACCCGGACGGCTGACGGCTGGCGAACCCGCCGCGAAGCGGTAGTCTCGTCTGGAACCAGAGCCGAAGTCCCGGGAGGACCCCGCCCATGCCATTCGCCGTCGACCGGATCGACCACGTGGTCATCAACTGCCGCGACCTGGAGACCACGGTCGCCTGGTACCAGCGGGTGCTCGGCATGCGGCGCGAGGAGTTCGACTACCAGGGCCACACCCATGTGGCCCTCAGGTTCGGCGACCAGAAGTTCAACGTGCGGCCGACCGGCACCGCGCACTGGTGGAGCGTGGAGAACGACGCGCCCGGCGCGCTCGACCTGTGCTTCGTCACCCGCTCGCCAGTCGAGGAGACCGTCGAGCACCTGAAGGCCTGCGGAGTCGAGATCGCCAACGGCCCGGTGGCGCAGACCGGCGCGCTCGGGCCGATGACCTCGGTGTATTTCTACGACCCGGACCGCAACCTGATCGAGGTCGCGGTATACGGGTAGCGGACGGCGGAAACCGGCGTATCCTGTGGTGCACCACGGCAGGCAATCGCCTTGAACCGATGACCGAGACCGCGCCGCTCCGCGGCACAATTCTGCTGGCGGAAGACAACCCGCACCAGCGCGAGATCCTCACCCGGCTGGCCCGGCCGCTCACCTCCGGCGAGCTGCTGGCGGCGGAGCACGGCGCCGACGCACTGGCCAGGCTCGAGGGTCGCGACGAGCTCGAGCTGCTGATCACCGACCTGCAGATGCCCGTCATGGACGGCGTCGCCCTGCTGCGCCATGTCGCCGAGCGCGGGCTGTCGCCGATGATCGTGCTGGTCAGCGCCGAGCACTCCTCGATCCTGACCGCCGCCGAACGGGTGGCCAAGGCCTACGGCCTGCGGCTGCTCGGCAGCGTGGCGAAGCCGGTGACCCGGGCCGCCCTGCATGCCCTGGTGATGAGTGCGCAGGGTGGGGAGGCCGGGCAGGCGCCGGTGCCGCCGGTCCGCGTTCCCGGGCCGTCGGTCCCCGCGCTGTCCGCCGACGAGATCCGGACCTGGATCGAGCGGGGCCACCTGTCGGTCGACCTGCAGCCCAAGCTCGACCTGGCGAGCGGGGCGGTCGGCGGCGCCGAGGCGCTGGCCCGGCTGTTCTCGCCCGTCGCGAGGACGCGGATCCCGCCCGGCCGGTTCGTGCCGGTGATCGAGACCGACCGGGCGCTGACCACCGACTTCACCCTCGCCGTCACCCGCTGCGTCACGGGCGCGCTGGCGGCCTGGCCGGTCGGGATGCCGCCGCCGACCCTGTCGATCAACCTGCCCGGCAGCTCGCTCGCCGACGCCGCCCTGGCCGACCGGCTGGCCGGGATCCTCGAGCAGGCCGGCATCGCACCGGCCCGCATCGTCTGGGAGGTTACCGAGACGGCGGCGCTGGAGAGCATGGGTGCGGCGATCGAGATCCTGACCCGGCTGCGCCTCAAGGGCTCGGGGCTGTCGACCGACGACTACGGGACCGGGCACTCCTCGCTCGACCGGCTGGCCGCGATCCCGTTCACCGAGGTCAAGCTGGACCGCGCCTTCGTGCACGGCTGCGCAGCCGACCGCTCGGCCCGCACGATCATCGCCTCGACCGTGCAGCTGGCGCATGACCTCGGCATGAGGTGCGTGGCCGAGGGGGCGGAGACCGACGACGAGGTCGAGGTGCTGCGCGACCTCGGCTGCGACGCCGTGCAGGGCTATGCCGTCGCCCGGCCGATGCCGGTCGACGAATTCGCCGCCTGGTGCCACGAGCGGTCCGCCGGCACCCGGGTGGCCTGAACCGGCGTGGCGGCTACTTCTTCTCCTTCTGCTCGACCGGGCCGCCGGCGCCGACCCAGCCCTTGAAGCCGTCGACCACGTGGGCGACCTTCGGCAACCCCATGTCCTGGGCCGCCAGGGTCGACAACGCCGAGCGCCAGCCGCTCTGGCAGTAGAACACGAAGGTCTTGTCGGCCTGGAACTGCGGCTTGGCGTACGGGCTCTCCGGGTCGATCCAGAACTCCAGCATGCCGCGCGGGCAGTGGAAGGCGCCGGGGATCATGCCCTCGCGCTGCAGCTCGCGGACGTCGCGCAGGTCGACGAACTGCACGTCGTCGCGGCCCAGCAGCTCTTTCGCCTCGGTCGCCGGGATCGAGCGGACCCTGGTGTTGGCCTCGGCGACCATGTCCTTCACGCGCTTCATCGGGGGAATCTCCTGGTTGCTGGCGCCCCATCCTGCCAAGCGACGGCTTGCGGACCAAGGGGAGCCGGGCGGGCCCGGTGCCGTTCGGCGGTGCCCGGATCTCCGGTCGGTCCGGACAAAGAAGCGAAAATTTAACTGTTTTTTGAACCTTGATCGACCAAACTCAAGGTCTAGGTCTTGGTCGAATCCGTGACTGAGGAACCAGCCCCATGGTTGCCGCCCGCGCATCGACGCCCCCCCTCGCACCTGTCGACCAGACCGGTCGCAGCGCCGGCGACGGCTTCGGGAGCAACGTCTTCAGGCTCGACCTGCAGCCCGGCCAGTCGGCCACCACCCCCCGGTTCCGGCCACTATCCGACATCAGCTCCGAGAAGCTGCACCGCATCCATGCCTACTGGACCGGCCTGTGCGACGGCGACCGGCTGCCGCGGCGCGAACAACTGGAGATCGACCGGCTCGGCTACATCCTGCCCACCCTGAACCTGGTCGACGTCCAGCACGATCCGCTCGACTTCCGGTTCCGGGTCCACAGCGTAAAGGGATCGGACTACGTGAACGCCAACCTGACCGGCAAGTCGGTCAGGGACTATCCCGATCCGCAGTACGCCGCCTTCGTCTGGGCCGTGTTCCAGGCGGTGATGGACTCGCGGCAGGCGAGGATGGTCGCGGAACGGCTGTTCATGACCGGTTCGCGGATCTTCCGCTGGGAGGGCGTCGTGATGCCGCTCGAGGACGCCTCCGGCCGGATCGACAAGCTGCTGGTCGCCTTCGAACTGTTCGAGAACGACCTGCGTCCATAGGACGGCACGGCGGCGGACGGCCCGCGCCGCGGTCAGTCGCGCAGCGTCCAGTCCCCCCGGTTCTGCGCCGTCGGAAACCGGTCCTCGAGGCCGAGTTCGGCGATCCGGGCGATCGAGGCCTCGAACAGGGTGCGCGACACCGGCACGGTGTCCGGCTCGAGCGCGACCCGGCGCAGGATCTCCTCCTGGTCGCCATAGGCCGCCAGCAGGTCGCGCAGCGCCGACACCGCCTCGTCGGCCTTGTCGACCCGCAGGTCGCAACGGTCGATGCCGTGCGGCGAGGTCACCCTGAGCGCCGCCGAGTGCAGCGGCTCCAGGATCTCGCCGCCGGCGTCGCGGCCGGCCTCCAGCGCCCGCAGCAGCCGCTCCTCCAGCGCCTCGCCGGAAGTCGCCTCGAAGGCCGCGACCATGGCGTCGGTGATGCGGTCGTTGGCCAGGATGTTGCCGATGGCGACGCAGCCGTCCCCGACCGTGTCGGTGTAGATCGAATACATGCGGTTGCCGTGGTGCACGGCCGCCCCGCCGGCGCCGTCGAGGGCCGCAAGCTGGCGCCACTCGATCCCCGGCTCGCCGGCGGTGACCCGGGCGATCGCCGCGTCGGCCGAGGCGCCGTCGGCCAGCAGCGCGAGGCCGCGGTCGCCGAGCCGGGCGTCGGTTCGGTGCTGGCTGAGGAACGCGCCCTTGCCGTGGAGCACCCGCAGGCAGCGGTTGCCGACCGCCAGCGACGAGGTGCCGATGGCGCCGCCATACGCCCCGGTCTCCGGGCAGCGGGCGATGATCGAGAAGGTCATGGAAGGCTCCGGAGGAGAGGCAGGTATCGCCGTCAGCATGCCGCCGAAGCGCCGCGGCGTCAGCCCCGGTCGGCGGGGGAACGGCGGACGATGGAGCGGCGGGTGGGTTCCGGCTCCGTCCCGCCGCCGGCGGTCCGGTCCGGAATGACGAGAGGGAATTGGGGGGCGACGTTTTCTATCCTTGACGTCATTCCGGACGCCTGCGCTGCCCTCGGCGTGGGCGATCCGGAACCCACCCGCGCGCCGTCCCCCTCACCCGACCGGCATCAGCCTGGTCACCGTCTCCGGCGCCAGCTCGGCCAGGTAGACCGCACCGTCCGGGCCGACCGCCATGCCGTGGGCGCCGTTGATGGCGGCGCGGCCGCGACCGGCGATCGAGCCGTCGGGGTTCAGCGCGTGGATCCGCGGCACCTGGTCGGACACCAGCACCAGGCCGCGGTCGTCGACCACGACGTCCATCGGGTTCTGGAAGCCGCGCCAGACGTCGAGCAGCCGGCCACCGCGGTCGAACACCTGGACCCGGCCGTTCTCGCGGTCGGCCACCAGCACCCGGTCGCGGCCGTCGACGGCCACCGCATGCGGGGTCATGAACCGCCCGGGCGCGCTGCCGAGCCCGCCCCAGGATCCGAGGTGCCGGCCGTCGGCGGCGAACCGGTGCACCCGGGTGTTGCCGTAGCCGTCGGTCACGTAGATCTCGCCGTCGGGCGCCACCGCCACGTCGGTCGGGCTGTTGAACGGCGCCTCGAAGGCCGGGACGTGGCGGCGGCCGAGGGTGAACAGCACCCGGCCGTCCAGGTCGGTGCAGACGATCTCGTGGGCGTCGCGGTCGACCACGAACAGCCGCTCGGACCCGTCCGGCCGGCGGTCAAGGTGGATGCCGTGGCCGTCGACGATCCGGCCTTCCAGCAGGCCGCCGGCGAAGCTGCCGTCGGGCGCGAACGCCAGCACCGGCGGGTCCCTGCGCTGCAGGACGAACACCCGGCCGCCGGACGACGCCGCCAGGTGGCTGACCATGCCGAAGCCCATGCCGTCCGGCAGCCGGGCCCAGCCGCGCTCGATCCGGTAGCGCCGGTCGCCCAGGTCGGTGACGATCCCGTCGTTCGCAAGCATCCGCTGCCTCCACCCTCGCCGCCCGTCCAGTATGACAGGACACGCGGCCGGGGGAACGTCAGCCGAAGCGGCCGGTGATGTAGTCCTGGGTCCGGCGTTCGCGCGGGGCGGTGAAGATCGTCTGGGTGTCGCCGCACTCGACCAGCTCGCCCAGGTACATGAAGGCGGTGCGCGACGACACCCGGGCGGCCTGCTGCATGTTGTGGGTGACGATGGCGATCGTGTAGTCCTGCTGCAGTTCGTCGATCAGTTCCTCGATCTTCGCCGTCGAGATCGGGTCGAGCGCCGAGGCCGGCTCGTCGAGCAGGATGATCTCGGGCCGGACCGCCACGGTGCGGGCGATGCACAGCCGCTGCTGCTGGCCGCCCGACAGGCTGAGGCCGCTGGCCTGCAGCTTGTCCTTCACCTCGTCCCACAGCGCCGCCCGCCGCAGCGCCCCCTCGACCCGGTCGGCCATGTCGGCGCGGCCGAGCTTCTCGTACAGCCGGACGCCGAACGCGATGTTGTCGAAGATCGACATCGGATACGGGGTCGGCTTCTGGAACACCATGCCGACCCGCGCCCGCAGCAGGTTCAGGTCCTGCGAGCGGTCCAGGATGTTCCGGCCGTCCAGCAGGACCTCGCCCTCGGCGCGCTGACCCGGGTACAGCGAGTAGATCCGGTTGAACACCCGCAGCAGGGTCGACTTGCCGCAGCCGGACGGCCCGATGAAGGCGGTCACGCTGCGTTCCGGCAGCGACACGCTGATGTCCTTCAGGGCGCGGTTGTCGCCGTAGAAGAACGACAGGTCGCGGACCACCAGCTTGTCGCGGGACTGCGCCTGCGGTTCCGGCTCCCTGTCGGCGGGTCGGACTGCGACGGTGGTCATCGGTCGTCTCTCCGTGCCGTGAGGGCGCGTGCGGCGATGCTGAGCACCAGCACCGCGGCGGTGATGATCAGCGCCCCGGTCCAGGCCAGGCGCTGCCAGTCCTCGTAGGGGCTGAGCGCGAACTGGAAGATGGTCACCGGCAGGCTGGCCAGCGGCGCGTTCAGGTCGGTGCTCCAGAACTGGTTGTTCAGGGCGGTGAACAGCAGCGGCGCCGTCTCGCCGGAGATCCGGGCGACCGCCAGCAGCACGCCGGTGACGATGCCGGCGCGCGCCGCCCGGTACGACACCGAGCGGATGACGATCCAGCGCGGTGCCCCGACCGCCGTGCCGGCCTCGCGCAGCACGTCGGGAACCAGCAGCAGCATGTCCTCGGTCGTGCGCACCACCACCGGGACGACGATCATCGCCAGCGCGACCGCGCCGGCGATCCCGGAGAAGTGCCCCATGCGGCGGACCAGGATCTCGTAGACGAACAGGCCGACGATGATCGACGGCGCCGACAGCAGGATGTCGTTGATGAAGCGCACCACCGCGGTCAGCCGGGCATGACGGCCGTACTCGGCCATGTAGGTGCCGGCGAGGATGCCGACCGGGGTACCGATGGCCATGGCGATCACGGTCATGGCGACGCTGCCGGCGATGGCGTTCAGCAGCCCGCCGTCCTCGCCCGGCGGCGGCGTCATCTCGGTGAAGACCGCGAGCGTCAGCCCGCTGAGTCCCTCGTAAAGCAGGGCGCCGAGGATCAGCGCCAGCGCCCCGAGCCCCAGAGCCGCGGCGCCGACGCACAACGTCATCATCAGGGTGTTGCGCGCGCGCCGCGCGGTGGCGCCGGTCACGTCAGCCTCCCCGCCGGCGGGCCAGCCGCATCAGCATGAAGCGGGCGGCCGCGAGCACGATGAAGGTGAGGACGAACAGAATCAGCCCGAGCGCCACCAGCGATGCGGTGTAGAGGTCGCCGACCGCCTCGGTGAACTCGTTGGCGATGGTCGCCGAGATCGTCGTTCCGGGCGCGAACAGCGACGGCGAGATGCGGTGGGCGTTGCCGATGACGAAGGTGACCGCCATGGTCTCGCCCAGCGCCCGCCCGAGCCCGAGCATGACGCCGCCGACCACGCCGACACGGGTGTAGGGCAGCACGATCCGCGAGACCACTTCCCAGGTGGTGCAGCCGATGCCGTAGGCCGACTCCTTGAGCATCGGCGGCACCGTCTCGAACACGTCGCGGGTCACCGAGGCGACGAACGGCAGCACCATGACCGCCAGGATCAGCGCCGCCGTCAGGATGCCGATCCCGTAGGGCGGCCCGGCGAACAGCCGCTCGAGGACGGGCACGCCCTTGAATGCCGCGATCACCCGGGGCTGCACATCCTGCTGCAGGAACGGCGCGAGCACGAACAGCCCCCAGATGCCGTAGATGATGCTGGGTATGCCGGCCAGCAGCTCGATCGCGATGCCCAGCGGCCGGCGCAGGCGGAGCGGGCAGATCTCGGTCAGGAACACGGCGATTCCGATCCCGACCGGCACCGCCAGCAACAAGGCGACGGCGGAGGTGATCACCGTGCCGTAGAGCGGCGCCACCGCGCCGAACTTCTCGGTGACCGGGTTCCAGCTCGCCGTGGTCAGGAACGACACCCCGAAGGTCGACAAGGCGGCCCAGGATCCGGCGACCAGCGACAGCAGGAGCCCGCCGAGCAGCACCAGAACCAGGATCGCCGCCGCCTTGGTCGTCCGGTGGAACATGCGGTCGGCGAGCGCCAAGCGCTGCATGGCGGCGGATCGCGCGTCGGCTGTCGGATCGGTTGCTGCAATCGTCATGGACGGGCCTGCGGACTGGGAGGGCGGGCGGGAACCGGCCGGTCCCCGCCCGCACCCGGGGTCACATCTTCGGGACGGCGTAGACCGGCTTGCCGTCGGCGCTGTGCACGTTGTGCTCCCAGCTCTGCCGGATCAGCTTGACCACCTTGTCCGGCATCGGGACGTAGGCCAGCTCCTCGGCCATCTTGTCGCCGTGGTCATAGGCCCAGTCGAAGAACTTCAGGGCCTCGGCGGTCGCCTTCGGATCCTGCGGCTGCTTGTAGACCAGGATGAAGGTCGCGCCGGCGATCGGCCACGACTTGGCGCCCGGCTCGTTGGTCAGGATCACGTAGAAGCCGTCCGAATGCTCCCAGTCGGCACCGGCGGCCGCGGCCTGGAAGTTCGGCACGGCCGGCTCGACCGCCTTGCCGTCGGCGTTCACCAGCCTGGTGAAGGTCAGCTTGTTCTGCTTCGCATAGGCGTACTCGACGTAGCCGATCGACGCGTTGGTGCGCGACACGTTGTTGGCGACGCCCTCGTTGCCCTTGGCGCCGATGCCCACCGGCCACTCCAGCGAGGTGTTGACGCCGACGTCGTCCTTCCACGCCGCGCTGACCTTGGAGAGATAGTTCGCGAAGATGAAGGTCGTGCCGGATCCGTCCGAACGGTGGACGACGGCGATCGCGTCGGAAGGCAGCTTCACCTTCGGGTTCAGCTCGGCGATGGCCGGGTCGTTCCAGGCGGTGATCTTGCCCATGAAGATGTCCGCCAGGGTCGGACCGTCGAGGACGATCTCGCCGGACTTGATACCCTTGAGGTTGACCACCGGTACGACGCCGCCCATCACCGTCGGGAACTGGATCAGGCCGGCCTTGTCCAGGTCGCCCGGCTTCAGCGGCATGTCGGAGGCGCCGAAGGTGACGGTCCTGGCCTTGATCTGCTTGATGCCGCCACCGGAGCCGATGGACTGGTAGTTCAGGCCGTTGCCGGTCTCCTTCTTGTAGGCATCCGCCCACTTCGCATAGATCGGATAGGGAAAGGTCGCCCCCGCACCGGAGATGTCGGCGGCAAAGCCGACCGACGCGGTCGCCAGGACCATAGCAGTCGCCGTGACGGCCCGCAGGCCGATGCTCTTGAGGAAGCCCATGTCTGCCTCGCTGTGGTTTCGTTGATCGGCGTACCTGGCGTCGATCGCCTAACCGGTCGTCCGTCGGGGCACGCAACGCGCGGCAATACCGTGCCCGGAGCGCGGCAAAACTTGGGCCGGGGCGTTACGCCCGCATGAACTCTACGAGACACATTTGTGACCGTCGGGCACGAGCGTCGGCGGCCGGATTGTCCCTCCCCTCGCCGCGAAGATGCGCCACACTCCGGCACCAGCCGCCGCCGAGGAGCCCGCCGATGGCCCGCGTCCCCTATCTGAGCCCCGAGGATCTCGCCGAGGCCGACCGCGACCTGCTGAAGCGGCCGATCACCCTGCACCGGGCGCTGGTCAACAGCCCCGGCATGACCCGGGCGTTCCTCGGCCTCGGCCAGCACATCCGCTACGGCAGCAGGCTGGATCCGCGGCTGCGCGAGCTGGCGATCATCCAGGTCGGCTACCTGACCCGCAGCGACTACGAGTACTCGCACCACACCAAGCTCGGCCTGCAGCAGTTCGGCGTGACCGAGGACGACATCCGGGCGATCTCGCGCGAGACCGACGGCGGCCCAGGTGGCGGCGACGGATCCGGCGGCTTCCCGGAACTGGAGACGGCGGTCCTGAAGGCCGCCCGCGAGATGGTGACCGAGCTCGGCGTGTCCGACGCCACCTACGCCACACTGGAGCGCCACCTGGAGCGCGAGATCCTGGTCGACCTGATCGTCACCATCGGCTTCTACTGCGGCGTGGTGCGGATCCTCGCCAGCCTGCAGATCGACGTGGAAGAGGACTACGCCCCTTATCTCGAGCGCTTCCCGTTCCCGACGGCGTGACGGTCAGCGCCGTGCCGCGACGACCAGGGACATCAGGCGAGCGAACTCTCCGCGCAGGATGAAGCGATCCTCGCGGCAGTACCCCGCGTCCTCGACGGCCGGTGTGCGGCAGGACAGGATCAGGCGCTCAAGCGCCGCCGCCGGGGCCAGGCCGTCCTGTCGGATCGAGGCGAACAGACGTTTCCAGAACGCGGTCATGTCCGCCTGGTGCACGATGACGGTGCGCCAGGCGGGGATCACGAAGACCGCCTGGAACCCGAGCCCCAAAGCCCAATACGTCCCTTCGGGCAGCCCCGTGTCGGCGGCGGGAATCCACCAGAGATAGCCGTGGCCGGCCCGCAGGCCGCCCATTCCGGTCTCGGTATAGTCGGTGGTGATACGGTCCACCCACCCGGCCGGCAGCACGCGGGTCCCGCGATACTCACCTCGGCCGAGATACAATTCTCCGAACCGGACCAGATCGCGGGCCGACATGGCGAACATCGCCGCCCGATGCCGGGACAAGGCCCGGTCGGCGATGTACGTCACCGCCTCGGGGGTGAAATCCTGCATGCCGAGAGGGCCCGCGATCCCGGCCGCGAATGCGTCGGCCACCGACTGCCCGGTCCGCCTCTCGAAGACCGTCGTGACGGCGTTGTAATCCCAGTTGTTGTAGGCCCAGACGGTCCCCGGCCGGTTCTCGCCGCGGCCGAGACGCCGATCCTTCTCGGCCTGCATGCCCTGCTCGGCCGCCGCCGGGTGGTTGATCCCGGACACGCTCTTCAGCAGATGCAGCACTGTCGCCTGGCGCTGCAGCGGGGTCAGGGGCACCGGCGCGTCGTCGATGCCGAGTTGCTCGAGCGTCGCGTCCAGCGGAATCCGGTCCGGGCCGTCTCCGACATGCTGGCCGACCAGGGCGTTGAGGAGGGCCTTGCGGACCGATGCCACCGGGTGACGGGCCGAGAGGTCGCCCATGGCCGCGACCGTTCGGCCTTCGGTCGCGATCACCAGCGCGTCGGTGCCCAGGCTGTCGGCGTAGCCGAGGGCCCGCTCCAGTCGCGCAGGATCCCAGCCCAGTCGGCCGGCCGACACGGTGTCGACGCGGACCGCCTGCCCGGACTGCCCCGGCCGCGATTGCGCGCTCGCGCCCGGCGCCCACAACAGAGCCAGCAAGGCCATGGCGGCGACCGGCGTGCCGAGCCGCTTGAGACGATTTCCGCTCATTCCGTTCACACCGATTCCTCGCGGGGTTCGAGACGGCCTCCGCCGTCGGGCAGCGCCCGATCGGACCGATCGGGGGTCTGTGGTTTCAATCTCGGCAGAAGCGGGAACCAGAGCTCGGCCGAACCGACCCCGGCGGCGTGGTCGTAGCCGGCAGCATAGCGCTCGAAGCCCGGCCCGTGGCGCTGGTCGCAATCCACCAGGCCACCCCAGTTCCGGCGGACCGCCGCCCAGCCCCGGTGGATGGCCGATGCATGGTCCGGGCAACGGAAGACCGCGTAGGTCTGTGCCGGCAGCCGGGCAACCTCGAAATCGGGATGTGGATCGCCGGCGGCGCCGGCCCGGACCCCGCAGACGTAGTCGGTCGTGGCATCGTCGACCCGGCGGGCCACGCCGTAGGTGGTCTGCGCCGGGAGCCCGGCCAGGTAGGGCCGGAGCCGCTGCCACTGCGCGAGGATCCCGGCACCGTTCCCACCGGGATGCGCTTGCCGCAGGCCGGCGATCCCGAGCGGTCCGCCGCGCACGATCCGCGGGACGCCGAGTTCCACGCCACCCCGGCCGCCGACCCGGGTCGCCTCGACCAGGGCGAGGCCCGCGAGCGTGCCGCGCCTGCGCACCGCCGCCGGCGGCACGCCGAACTGCCGACGGAAGGCCCGGGTGAACGCCTCGTGCGAGCCGTATCCCGCGTCGACCGCGACGCCGGCCACCGAGGCCTCCCCGGCCGCGAGCGCCCGGGCGGCCTCGGTCAGGCGCCGGCCGCGCGCATAGGCCATGACGGTCATGCCGGTCAGCGCCGCGAACGACCGTGTCAGATGGAACCTCGAGAGGCCGGCCGAGGCCGCCACCTCCTCCAGCCCGATGTCGCCGGCGAAGTGACTCTCGACGTACCAGAGGGCTCTCTCTACCGCGCGCATGCCGGGCTCCCGCGTTGATGGCCACGACTATGCGCGCGGCCGACGGGCGTTGCTTGATCGGAATTGCTCCGCCGCCAAGCCGGCCGTCGACCGGATCGCGGCGATCGGCTTTGATCCATCGAGACAACCGGAGGAGGAAGCCATGCGGCTCGCGGACAAGGTGGCGATCGTGGTGGGGGCCGGGCAGACCCCGGGCGAGACCCTGGGCAACGGGCGGGCGACCGCCATCCGGTTCGCCCAGGAAGGTGCCAAGGTCCTGGTGGTCGACCGCAACCGCGAGTCGGCCGAGGAGACCGCCCGGATGATCGCCGGCGACGGCGGCACCGCCTCGGTGCTGGCCGCCGACATCACCAGCGAGGCCGCCTGCCGCGGCATCGCCGATACCTGCGTCGAGCGCTACGGCCGGATCGACATCCTGCACAACAATGTCGGTCGGTCGGAGGGCGACCGCGCGACCACCGAGATGGACGCCGAGATCTGGGACCAGCTGATGGCCATGAACCTCAAGGGCATGTTCCTGACCTGCAAGCACGTGCTGCCGGCGATGCGGGCGCAGCGCTCGGGCGTGATCCTGAACGTGTCGTCGATCGCCTCGCTCTGCGCCCGGCGCGAGCCGGGGCATCGCTCCGGCATCACCTACAAGACCAGCAAGGGTGCGGTGAACACCCTGACCCACCACATCGCGCTGGAGAACGCCGAGTACGGCATCCGCTGCAACGCCATCCTGCCCGGGCTGATGGACACCCCGATGGCGATCGAGCGCCGGGCCCGCGAGCGCAACGTCGACCGCGACACCGTCCGCCGCGAGCGCGACGCGCGGGTGCCGCTGCTGGGCCGCATGGGTACCGCCTGGGACGTCGCCAACGCCGCGGTGTTCCTGGCCTCCGACGACGCGGCCTACGTCACCGCCCTGATCATGCCCGTGGACGGTGGACTGTCTGCCCAGATCGGGTAGGTTCCGGGATGGAGCCTGACACATCCCCCCGACTGGACCGCCATCTCGCCTTCCTGCTGACCGCCGACCGGCTGAAGCAGGTGGTGCGCAGGAACCGGCTGCACGACGGCAGCCGCAACGAGAACAGCGCCGAGCACAGCTGGCACCTCACCCTGATGGCGCTGACCCTGGCCGAGCACGCGCCGGCCGGCACCGACACCGCACGCGTGATCGAGATGCTGATCGTGCACGACGTGGTCGAGATCGAGGCCGGCGACCACTGGGTGCTGGACGGCAACGCCGAGGCGGTCGCCGCCAAGGAGGCTGTCGCCGCCGAGCGGCTGTTCGGGCTGCTGCCGGCGGACCAGCGAGACCGGTTCCACGCGCTGTGGACCGAGTACGAGGCGCGCCAGACCGAGGAGGCCCGGTTCGCCCGGGCGCTCGACAGCCTGCACCCGATGCTGCTGGTCTGGGGCCCCGGCGGCTCCGACGAGGTGCACGCGCCGGTGACCGCCGGCTTCATGCGCGACTACAAGCGCGCCGCCCTGGAGCCGTATCCCGAGCTTTGGGCCCTGGCGGAGCGGCTGCTCGACGACGCGGTCGGGCGCGGCGCCCTGAAGCCCTGACGCCGCCCCGGGCCGCTATCTTTCCGCGAAATATGGGGTAGGCTTCCAAAGCCACCGGTCGAACAGACGCGCGTCCGCTCAAGGCGACGGCTCGGCACCGGCTGAGCCGGCCGGCCGCGCCCGTCATTCCAGGGAGCCGATCCGATGCCGGACAGCGACAGCGAGTTCAAGGGACCTGCCCTGCCGCTCAAGGACAGCGACTTCGAGCGGGCGGCGAACCGGCTCGGCTGCGAGGTCGCCGCGATCCGGGCGGTCGCCGACGTCGAGTCCGGCGGCCGGTCCGGCTTCCTGCCCGACAAGCGGCCGAAGATCCTGTTCGAGTCGCGCTGGTTCCACAAGCTGACCGGGGGCCGGTACGACGCCAGCCACGGCGGCATCTCGACGCCGAACTGGGTGCGCAACTACAAGGGCGGCACCGCCGAGTACCAGCGGCTGGACGAGGCGATCGCGCTCGACCGCGAAGCCGCCCTGAAATCCACGAGCTGGGGCATGTTCCAGATCCTCGGGGTGAACTTCGCCGCGGCCGGGTTCGGCGACGTCGACGCCTATGTGACCGCGCAGCTGGTCTCCGAGGGCGCCCACCTGGACGCGTTCGCCAACTTCGTCACCGCCAACCGGCTGGACGACGAGCTGCGCGACCGGCGCTGGAGCGACTTCGCCCGCGGCTACAACGGCCCCGGCTACCGGCAGAACCGCTACGACGAGAAGATGGCGGACGCCTACGCCCGCTACAGCGGCGGAGCCATCGCCCCGACCACGCTCGACGTGCAGCAGGCTCTGAACGCCCGCGGTGCCAACCTGGACACCGACGGCAAGACCGGTCCGCTGACCAGGGCCGCCATCCGGGACTTCCAGCGCGATGCCGGGCTGCCGATCTCCGGCGTCGCCGACGCCGCCACACTGGCGGCGCTCGGCCTCTCGCACGACCATGACCCGGTCGCCACCTCGGCCCGCCTGAACGCCTGAATCGGGGTCGGCGGACGGTCAGTACCCCGCCGCCCGGTCGACCGTTTCCTTCAGCGGCTCGCCGTCGACGAACCGGCGCAGGTTCTCGACGAACAGCCTGGCGACGATGCGGTCGCGCTGCGGGTGCGGGCCGCCGATATGCGGCAGCACCAGGATGCCCTCGGTGCCCCAGAACGGGTGATCCTCCGGCAGCGGCTCCTGCCGGAACACGTCGAGCACGGCCCCGGCGATGGTACCGGCCTTGACCGCGGCGATCAGGTCGTCGTCCTTGATCAGGTGGCCGCGGCCGAAGTTCAGCAGCCAGGCGGTCGGCTTCATCTTCGCCAGCCGCTCGGCGTCCATGATGTTGTCGGTCTCGGGCGTGGCCGGCAGCAGCAGCAGCACGAAGTCGGACTGCGCCAGCACCTCGTCGGTCTTCTCCGGCGGCAGCACCGCCTCGACGTGCTCCATCGGCTCCGGCCGGCGCCGGGTGCCGATCACCCGCATGCCCAGTGCGGCGGCGATCCGCGCGACCTCCTGGCCGATGGCGCCGAGGCCGAGGATGCCGAGGGTCTTGCCGTTGATCGGCTGGGCGACCGTCGACACCCACTTGCCCCGCTTCTGGTTGGCCGCCGCCACCGCGTACGGCTTCGCCACGTACAGCAGGCCGGCGACGATGTTCTCCGGCATCGATTCCCTGTGGGTGCCGCGGGCGCAGGTCAGCGTGACGCCGGCCGGCAGGTCGGGCACCGCCAGCCAGCCCTCGACCCCGGCGGTCATCGACTGGATCCAGCGCAGCTTCGGCATCGCCGACAGCACCCCGGCCGGCGCGCCGACCGCCATCAGCGCCTCGGTGCGGGCAAGCTGCTCGGGGGACGGCCGCTCCTTGCGCGCCACGGTGTCGATGGCGACCCGCCCGGACAGGCCGGCGGCTTCCGCGGCCTCGACATAGGCTTCGGGCTTGTCGGTCCAGAGCAGGATGTGCGCGGGTTCGGTCACGGCGTCGGCTCCTCGGCGTTGAACCGGAACGCTATCCGCGCACGACGGCTCCAGCCAGTGGCTGCAGCGCCGCGACACCGTTTCCGCCGCAGCACCGCTCCGTTGGGGAGCCGCCCGGTTTATGCCGGGCTGCCGCCGATCCAGGCGATCGCGTCGTCGCGGTTGTCGAAGAACTCGAAGGCCCTGGACGACCCCTGCAGGTCGGTGATGGCCCTGAAAATGGTGAGGAGCACCCGTTCCATCTCGGAGGTCACGACGACCGCGGTCTTGCCGTCGGCCCTGCGATACGGCGCGACGGTCCGACCGGCCTCGGCGATCCTGACGATCCCGTCCTTGGTCAGGACGCTGAGGTCGGCCCTGGTGAGATCCCACAGCGAGTTGTCGGTCCGGGACTCCGGGAAGTGCGCCAGGATGAACTCGACGATCTCGCTCACCAGCACGTCGCCCGCGACCGTGAAGATCGACAAACTCAGATCCTCGTCGATTTCGACGGTGATCGCCTCGGTCACGCCGGCCCCCTCAACTTTCGCCCGCGTCCAGCTCATATCCCGGCGGCGTCCCGGCCCCTCGACCGGTCCGCCGCCCCCGCCGATCGCGTCAGACGCTTTCCACCTCGCCGCCGGCGTCGACCCAGCCCTTGAAGCCGCCGAGGTTGCGGACGTTCTCGTAGCCCATGTCCTTCAGGACCTTGCCGACCAGCGCCGAGCGGCCGCCGGAGGCACAGTACGCGACCACCGTCTTGGCGCGGTCGAACGACGCGTCGTGCAGCGGCGACGCCGGGTCGGCGCGGAACTCCACGAGGCCGCGCGGGATCGACAGCGCACCCGGCACCTTGCCGGAGGCCGCGACCTCGGCCGGCTCGCGCACGTCGAGGAACAGCACGTCGGGCCTTCCGACCAGCGCCTTGGCCTCCTCTGGGCTGATCCGCGGCACCGCGGCCTCGGCTTCGGCGAGCATCTGCTGGACGGTCTTCATCGCGGTGTCTCCCATGGAAGCTGTTGCCGGGGAGAGTGCCGTCGAGCCAACGGTCATTGCAAGGCGTTCAGGTGCCGACTGCCCACTCCGACAGTTCGTCGATCGACTTCAGGTCCGGCGCCAGCCACGCCCGCCGCGCCTCGGTCGACAGCAGTCGCTCCTTGCTCCAGAACTCGAAGGCGATGGCCTTGGAGCCGAGCGCGTCGTTCAGCAGGCCGTGCACCTGGGCGAGCAGCGGCATCGACGCCGGCACCTGCTCGAGATAGCGGGCGATGGTGCGGACGTAGAACGCGGTGATGGTCTCGTGATAGCCGCGGGTGTCGGAGTTCGGCACCCCGCAGGCTTCGTTGTAGCGCGAGATGTCGGTGCGCAGCCGCTCGAGCGCCTCGTCGGCGCCGTAGGCGGTCACGTAGTGGTGGCCGATCGTCAGGTGCGCGAAGTGGTCCCACTCGGGCTTCGGCAGGGTTCGGGCCCGGAACGCCGCGACCCGGGCCAGGATCGCGTCCGCGCCGTCGTAGACCTTGCCCGGCTTGCTCCAGGAATGCGGACTGTCCATCGCCATGCGGCGTCTCCCCTCAGGTGAAGTCCGGGCTCAGATCAAATTCAGGCCGCGGGCGATCGCCGCCAGCCCGAAACCGGCGACCACCAGGCCGGCGATGCGGTTGATCCACAGGATGCGGGTTTCGCCGAGCCGGCCGCGCAAGACCCCGGCGACGCCGCCGGCCAGCACCAGCCACCAGCCGGCCGAGCCCAGGAACACCCCGACCACCAGCGCGCCGGCCCGGCCCCAGGCCGCCTCGCCGGCGCCGATCCCGACGCCCAGGCCGCCGACCAGGGCGGCGAAGGTCAGCACGGTCTGCGGGTTGCCGGCGGTCAGCACCGCGGTCTGCGCGAACGCCACCAGCGGACGCCTGGCCCGGCTGGCGGAAGCCGCCACGGTCGCCGGCCGGGACCGCCAGGACGACAGGCCGAGCCACAGCAGCAGCGCGCCGCCGATCAGCGCCAGCGGGCTCTGCCAGGCCAGCAGGAAGGCCGACACCGCGGTCAGCCCGAACGCCGCGATGGCACCGTAGCCGGCGTCGGCGGCCGCCGCGCCCAGCCCGGTCGCGAAGCCGACGGCGAACCCGTCCTCCAGGCTGCGGCGGATGCACAGCAGGCCGATCGGCCCGACCGGCATGGCGAGCGCCAGCCCGAAGGCGAGCCCGGTCAGAAACTCCGATACCCCCGGCCCCGCCGTCATCGCTCAGCCCTTGCCCTCGGGAGCGGCGACCGGCAGCGCCGCCGTTTCCTTCGCGCTCGACAGCGCGATGAAGGTCAGGCTGCGGGCCACCCCTGGGATCGCCTTGATGCGGTCGGTGACCAGCCGCTCCAGCGCCTTGGTGCCTGCCACCCGGACCTTGAGCAGGTACGACCACTCGCCGGTCACGTGATGCAGTTCCAGCACCTCCGGCAGGGCGGTCGCCGCCGCGACGAAGGCGGCGTTGTGCTCGGTGCGGTCGACCAGCACGAACAGGAAGGCCAGCAGCTCCAGGCCGACCGCCTCCGGATCGACCCGCGCGCCCCAACCGGCGATCACCCCGCGCTCCTGCAGGCGGCGCAGCCGCTCGTTGGCGGCCGACACCGACAACCCGGTCGCCTCGGCGAGGGCGGCGTTCGTCACCCGCCCGTCGGTCTGTACGATTTCGATAATTTTTCGGTCTATATCGTCCATATACGGATATTTACCGGCTTATCGCCAAATTACCAAGATAATTGTTGGTTCACGCAAGCTGACGGGCTCAAACGTCGGCGGCGACGTAGCCGGCCGATACGATCACCTCGCCGACCTGCCGGGAGTAGGTGTGCTTGGTGCCGAGCTTGCCGGTCGTGCCGGACGGCCAGACATAGTCGGTCCAAACCCCGTCCGGATGCCCGGCACAGGCGGCGATGATCTCGCGGATGAAGAACCGGCCGCGCACGTCGGTCGTGTTGATGACGTTGCGCCCCTCGGCCCGCTTGTCCGGGTGCAGCAGCAGGGTTCCGGACGGGTCCATCAGGAACACGTAGAGCCGGGCGTCGGGGCGCGACCAGATCGCCGGGTCGCTGCGGCTGAGCGCCCGCGGAAAGCCGTCCCTGGCGATCGCCGCAGCCGCCGCCTCCACCATCTCGACCACGGCCTCCCGACCGGCCTGTGCCCTTGCCGCCGCGCGGACCGGACGGGCGACCGCCGCCGCACCAAGCATCGCCAGTACCGCCCGCCGACCCGTCGGCAACCTCCTCGACATCGCCCCTGCCCTCCGTCGAACCGTCAACGCGGGCCGTGCCGGGCGGCCCTTCGGCAGTGTAGCGGCGCGGTGCCGGGTGCGCGACCGCCGGGCATCCGCTATGATTGCGGTCGCCTTCGCGCCGTGGAGAGGGAGAGATCGGCGCATGGACCGGTCGACCGGCAACCGCTTCGTCCTGAACCTGCGCGAGATCGGCGGCGCGCTCGGCGATCTCGGCACGCTGCTGCCGCTGATGCTCGGCGTGATCGCGGTGGCCGGCCTGGCGCCGACACCGGTCCTGCTCGGCTTCGCCGCGTTCTACGTCCTGACCGCGCTGGTCTACCGGCTGCCGATCCCGGTCCAGCCGATGAAGGCGGTCGCCGCGGTCCTGCTGACCGCCCAGGTCTCGGGCGCCGAGCTGGTCGCCAGCGGCGTCGCCATCGGTGCCGTGATGCTGCTGCTCGGGACCACCGGCTGGATCGACCGGGTCGCCCGGGCGGTGCCGCAGTCGGTGCTGGCCGGGCTGCAGCTCGGGCTCGGGCTGGCGCTCGCCCTGGTCGCCCTCGAGCTGCTGGGAACCGCGCCGGTCGCGGGGGCGGCGATCCTGGCCCTGCTGATCGGGCTGCTGCTCGCGCCCCGCTTCCCGGCGGCGCTGATCGCACTGTCCGCCGCGATCGTGCTGGCCCAGGTGGTGGAGGTTCCGGGCATCGGGTTCCCGGGCGAGCCGGTCACCGGCCTCGCCCTGCCGGCGCTGCCGAGCCTGGCGGAGCTCCGGCAGTCGCTCACGCTACTGGTGCTGCCGCAGCTGTCGCTGACCCTGACCAACGCGGTGCTGATCACCGCCCTGCTGGCCGGCGACTACTACGGCCCCAGAGCGGCCCACGTGACGCCGGCCCGGTTGTCGATCACCACCGGCCTCGCCAATCTGCTGTTGACGCCGTTCGGGGCGCTGCCGATGTGCCACGGCGCCGGCGGGCTGGCGGCCCACCACCGGTTCGGCGCCCGCAGCGGCACCGCCCCGCTGCTGCTCGGCCTCGCCCTGGCGGCGCTGGCCCTGGCGCCCGGACGGCTGGGGATCGAGCTGCTGGCCGCGGTGCCGGCCGCCGGGCTCGGCGCGCTGCTGCTGATGGCGGCCGGCGACCTGGCGCTCAGCAAGCGGCTGTTCGACGGCAAGCCGTCCTGCCTGCCGGTGATCGCCGCGACCGCCGCGGTCACGCTCTGGGCCAACCCGTTCTGGGGCCTGCTGGCCGGCTGCGGGGCCGAGCTGGTCCGGGTCGTGATCGTCCGCCGGCTGCTGCGGCGCGATTCCCCGAGCCGCTGACGCTTACCCCTGATACGTCCCGGCGACCCGCGCCTTGGCGACCAGCAGGGCCGACACCACGTCGAGGGTCGGCGTCGCCACCCCGGCGGCGCGGGCGAAGTCCTGGACCGACCGCACGATGCCGTCGATCTCCATCGGCCGCCCGAGGTCCCAGTCCTGCAGCATCGAGGAGCGGTGCTCCGACCGGCGCTGCGGGTCGCGGTTGCCGGCCTCGTCGGACGCCACCTCGATGCCGTGCGAGCGCGCCACCGCCTGGGCCTCGCGCATCATCGCGATGGTGATCTCCAGGGTCTCGGGATCCTCGGCCAGGCCGCGCTCGCTCAAGCCCGTCAGCACCCCGAGCGGCGAGCGCGAGATGTTGACGAACAGCTTGGCCCAGAGTGCGGCGCGGATGTCCTCGGCGATCGGCGCCTTCACGCCCGACGCCTCGATCACCGCTGCCAGCCGCTCGATCCGCCCGGACCGCGCGCCGTACGGCTCGCCCAGGGTCAGCGCGCCGGGCCGCGGCGCGACATGCCGCACGAAGCCGGACTCGACGACCTGGCTCGGGCAGTCGACCACGCAGCCGATCGCCCGCTCCGGCCCGATGCCGCGCCAGATCGCGCCGTCCGGGTCGAGCCGGGCGACGGTCCGGCTCTCGACGCCGGCGCGCCCGTGGTCGTACCACCAGGGAATGCCGTTCATCGCACACACCACCGGGGTGTCCGGACCCAGCATCGGCGCGATCGCGGCGGCGATCGCCGGCAACGCCGGCGCCTTGGCGGTCACCACCACGGCGTCGACCGGCCCGAGATCGGCTGCGCTGTCCGAGGCCGGCACGCTGACCGTCCAGCGCTCGCCCCGACTCTCCACCGTCAGGCCGCGGTCGCGCAGTGCCGCCAGGTGCGGCCCGCGCGCCAGCAGGACCACCTCCGTCCCGGCCCGCGCCAGATGTCCCGCCAGGAAGCCGCCGACCGCTCCCGCGCCTACGATGCCGATGCGCATGCCCTGCTCCGCCGTTCCGTTTACGCCGCGTTCGGACCGGTATAGCGTCACCGGCATCGTCCTGCCCATGCCCTGCATTCGGACCTGACCGATGACTTTCTCACTGCTCGGCCGATGCGCGACCACCGGCGCCTTCGGGATGGTGGTCAGCTCGTCGTCGACCGCCGTTGCCGCCCGTTGCGCCTATGCCCGAGCCGGGGTCGGGGCGGTGGCCAGCCAGAACATCACCGACCCGCGGCTCGGCCCGCGAGGCCTGGACCTGCTGGCCGGCGGCCTGTCGGCATCCGAGGCGCTGGAGCGGCTGGTCGCCGAAGCACCGCACGCCGAGTACCGCCAGCTCGCGGTGCTGGATCGCGAGGGCCGCAGCGCCGTGCACAGCGGTGCGAAAACCCTCGGCATCCATGCCGCCGCATCCGGCGCCGACTGCGCCGCGGCCGGCAACCTGCTGGCCGACACCGGGGTGCCGGCGGCGATGGTCGCGGCGTTCGAGGCCAGCGCCGGCGATCCGCTCGGCGACCGCCTGGTGGGCGCACTGCGGGCCGGGCTGGCGGCCGGCGGCGAGGCCGGGCCGGTGCACTCCGCCGGGTTGCTGATGGTCAAGGCCGCCCCCTGGCCGGTCGCCGACCTGCGGGTCGACTGGTCGGAGGATCCGATCGCCGAACTGGCGAGCCTGTGGGGACGCTGGGCGCCGGAGATGGACGCCTACGTCACCCGGGCGCTCGACCCGGCGACAGCCCCGGCCTACGGCGTGCCGGGCGACCCATGACCGACTCGGCCGCCGCCGTACCCGCACGGTCCACGTCCCTCGCGATTCTCGTGATCGCCGAAGTCGCGGCGATGACGCTGTGGTTCTCGGCCACCGCGGTGGTTCCGGCCATGCGCGCCGAGGCCGACATCCCGGCCGCGCTGGCGTCCTGGTTCACCGGCGGCGTCCAGATCGGCTTCGTGGTCGGCACTCTGGTCAGTGCGCTGCTCGGGCTCGCCGACCGGCTCGACGGCCGTCGCCTGTTCTGCGCCAGCGCGCTCGCCGCGTCGGCCGCCAACCTGGCGATCCTGGCGTTGCCGCCGGATTCCTGGGCAATCGTCGGCCTGCGCGTGATCACCGGGATCTGCATGGCCGGGATCTATCCGGTCGGCATGCGGCTTGCCGCCGGCTGGGCGCGCAACGACATGGGACTGCTGGTCGGGCTGCTGGTCGGCGCGCTGACGCTTGGCTCCGCCAGCCCGCACCTGTTCCTGGCGCTCGGCGGACTCGACTGGCGGCTGACGCTGACGGCGGGCTCGGTCGCCGCGGCCGCGGGCGGCCTGCTGGTCCTCGCGATGCACGAAGGCCCGGCGACCCGGCGTGCCGCCCGGTTCGAGCCGAGGCACGCCCTGTTGTACTGGACCGACCGGCCGGTACGCTACGCCAACCTCGGCTATCTCGGGCACATGTGGGAGCTGTACGCGATGTGGGCCTGGCTCGGCGTGTTCCTGGCCCGTGCCTATGCCGCGACTGCCGGCGCCGATGCCGGCCTGTACGCCGCCCTCGTCACCTTTGCGGCGATCGCCGTCGGCGGCGTCGGGGCGATCATCGCCGGCTTCGCGGCCGACCGGGTCGGGCGGACCCTTGTCACCAGTGCCTGCATGGCGGTCAGCGGGTCCTGCGCCCTGCTGGTCGGTACCGTGTTCGACGGCGCCCCGGTGCTGCTGACCGTCGTGGTCCTGGTGTGGGGCCTGACGGTCGTCGCCGACTCGGCACAGTTCTCGGCCGGTGTCGCCGAGCTGTCGCATCCCGAGACCGTCGGCACCATGCTGACCCTGCAGACCTCGGTCGGCTTCCTGCTGACCCTCACGACCATCAACCTGGTGCCGTGGGCGGCCGACGCGTTCGGCTGGCGCTGGGCGTTCGCGCCGTTGGCGCTGGGCCCCGCCTTCGGGGTCTGGGCGATGCTCCGGCTGCGCGGCATGCCGGAAGCGCAGCGGCTGGCCGGCGGACGCCGTTGACAACCCAGGTTGTTCGAGCCTTTATGTTGATATCAACCTTAATGATGAAACGCCGACGGAGAGGATTTCCGATGCCCCAGATTACGCCGTTTCTCTGGTTCGACGGACAGGCCGAGGAAGCCATGAACTTCTACCTGGGGATCTTCCCGAACTCGAAGGCGCTGGAGGTCACGCGCTGCGGCGACGCCGGTCCCGGCCCCAAGGGCAGTGTCCTGGTCACCTCCTTCGAGCTCGACGGCCAGCGCTTCAACGCCCTGAACGGCGGCCCGAGCTTCAAGTTCAACGAAGCGGTCTCGTTCGTGATCCACTGCGCCGATCAGGCCGAGGTGGATCACTACTGGGAGCGCCTGTCCGACGGTGGCCAGCCGGGGGATTGCGGCTGGCTGAAGGACCGCTTCGGGGTCTCGTGGCAGGTCACCCCGACCGCGATGCTCGATCTCCTGAACGATCCGGACGCCGGCCGGTCGGCCCGGGCCATGCGGGCGATGATGCAGATGACCAAGCTGGACATCGCCGCACTGCAGGCCGCGGCCGACGGGTAGCTTCGGCGTCACGGTTCAATCTCGTTATTGACAATCGTTCGCAGGAGCACCAGCTTACCGGGACCTCAGCGTGGGACCCCGGCATGTACGTCTGCCTCTGCAACGCCTTCACCGATCGCGACGTGGACCGCGCCATCGACGCCGGCGCGCATACCGTCGGTCAGGTCTACAAGCGGCTGGACGCCGTCCCCCAGTGCGGCAAGTGCAAGGACACCATCCGCGAGATGCTGGCCGACCGGCACGCCATGCAGTCCCCGGCCGAGGCGGCCCAGCCCTACGGCCAGCCGGCGGAACCCGCGGCCGCCTGATCTCCCACTTAATGCACTTGCATATTTAATCGGACCACCCCATTTGCCCTCCATGTAAATGCAATCGCATTCATATGGAGGTGTGCCGTGCCCGACTCCGAGACCCCGTACACCCTGGTCAGCCACGTGCTCTGCCCGTATGTGCAGCGCGCGGTCATCACCCTCGCCGAGAAGCGGGTGCCGTTCCGCCGGATCGACATCGACCTGGCGGCCAAGCCGGACTGGTTCCGGGCGATCTCTCCGCTCGGCCGGGTTCCGGTGCTGCGGGTCGGAACCGACACTGCCCTGTTCGAGTCCGCGGTGATCGTCGAGTACCTGGAGGAGGTCACCGACCGCCCGATGCACCCGGCCGACCCGCTGGAGCGTGCCCGCCACCGAGCCTGGATCGAGATGGCGTCGGCCACCCTGGACGCGATCGCCGGGTTCTACGGCGCCCCTGATTCCGCGACCTTCGAGACCAAGCGACAGGCGCTCGCCGACCGGTTCGCGCGTCTGGAAGCCGGGCTCGCCGCGCAGCCGTATTTCTCGGGCGACGCGTTCCGGCTGGTCGACGCCGCCTGGGCGCCGGTGTTCCGCTACCTGGACGCCTTCGAGACGATCGGCGAGTTCGGCCTGCTCGACGGCGGCCCGCGGGTGGCGGCCTACCGGGCGGCGCTGGCCGCCCGCCCGTCGGTCCGGGACGCAGTCGCGCCGGACTACCCGCAGCGCCTGACCGACTTCCTGCGCCGCCGCGGCTCACACCTGTCGAGCCTGATGACGCAGCCTCAGGCGGTGGTCGCGGGCATCGCCTGATCGAGCCAGCCGTTCAGCAGGGCGGCCAGGGTCTCGGGCTGCTCGAGCGGGATCATGTGGCCGCAGCCGGCGACGATCTCGTAGCGGGCTCCCGGGATCCCGGCCGCCAGACGATCGGTCTCGTCGCGCGGCCGCAGCTCGTCGGAGTCCGCCGCCACCACCAGGGTCGGGCAACGGATCTCCGGCAGCCGGGCGTAGCCGTCGACCCGCTCGGCCGAGAGCTGGCGCAGCAGCACCTCCTTGCCGAGCCGCGCGCCCATCGCGAGCATACGCTCGACCAGCGCCGCATCGTCCCGTCGCGACGGATGCAGGGCGCGGCGCAGGTCGCTGCGCGACAGGCCGCGGAACGGCGCCGCCGCGATCCGCGCCCGGCGCTCGCGGTTGCGCTCGGCCCGCTCCGGCGTGGTGCCGAGCGCCGAGGTGGCGATCAGCGCCAGCGCCTCGGCCCGGTCCGGCGCGGTCAGCGCGATCTCGCGCGCCACGAACCCGCCCATCGAGAAGCCGATCGCGGCGAATCGCCCGGGCACCTCGTCGAGCGCCCGCACCGCCATCGCCTCGATCGAGGAATCGCTGAACATGTCGGCGTGCAGCACCCGCCAGCCCGGCCGCAGCAGCGGCACCACGTCGGCCCACAGGTCGGCGTCGCACATGAAACCGGGCAGCAGGATCAAGGTCTTGTCGGTCGGAACCGGGTCCGCAGGCAACGCTCCACTCCGTCTGCTAGTGCAAGTGACTATCAGTTAAGCCATTAATTTTACGGCAATATTTCCGCCATCGTCGGTTTGGCGTATGATCCACCCAATGCCATCGTGGAGGACGGTACCGATGAAGGGCGACAAGAAGGTCATCGAGCACCTCAATCGCATCCTCAAGAACGAGCTGACGGCGATCAACCAGTACTTCCTGCATTCCCGGATGCTGGCGGACTGGGGCGTGTCGAAGCTCGCCAAGCACGAGTACGACGAGTCGATCGAGGAGATGCGGCACGCCGACTGGCTGATCAAGCGCATCCTGTTCCTCGAGGGGCTGCCGAACCTGCAGGAGCTCGACAAGCTGCGGATCGGCGAATCCGTGAAGGAGGTCCTGGAGTGCGACCTCAAGCTCGAGCTGAAGGCGATCCCCGACCTGAAGGCGGCGATCGCCCATGCCGAGGGCGTGCAGGACTACGTCTCGCGCGACCTGTTCCGGAAGATCCTCGACGACGAGGAAGGGCACGTCGACTACCTGGAGACCCAGCTCGGGCTGATCGGTCGGATCGGCATCGAGCACTTCACCCACCTGCAGACCGAGGCCAACGAGAGCGGCGACGAAGGCTGATCGGCCGGCTCAGGCCGCCATCCGCCGGACCGCAGCGACCACGGCCTCGACGCCGGCCTGCGGGTCGCCCAGGTCGACGGTGGCGGCCGCCGCCTCGGCCTTGGCGGCCCGGTCGCGGTCCTCGACCAGCGCCCGGATGGCGTTGACCAGGGACTTCACGTCGGTCCGGTCGGTCGGCACCACGACGGCCGCGCCGGTCGTCTCGATGCCGCGGGCGGTCACCAGGTGCTCCAGGTTCCACGGCAGGATGAGCTGCGGGGTGCCGGCCATCAGCGCCGCCACCGCGGTCGACAGCCCGGCGTGGTCGATCACCAGCCGGGACGACGGCATCACCGTGGCGAAGTCCTGCGGCTCGCCGTGCAGGGTGACGCCGGGCCGGGCGAACTGGGACTGCGCACTGGCCGGCAGCTCGCCGACGAAGGCCTCGCCCGCGACCTTCGCGGCGGCCAGGGCGTCGAGTGCCAGCTTCACATGGGCGTGCCCGGCCGGCAGATACAGGAACACCCCGCCCTCGCGGCGCTCGTCCCACGGCCGCGGCCGGATCCCGCGCGGCATGTTGAACGGCGCCAGGGTCGGCGCGGTGCGGAACCGTGCGTACGGGTCGACCAGCGGCAGCGAGAACACGAAGGTCTCGTCGGCGCTGAACGCATCCGCCAGATGGTCGATCGGTGCCCAGCCGCGGGCCCGCAGCGCCCCGTTGGCGGAGTCCAGCATCTCGGCCTCGTGGTCGATGCTGAACCGCTCCAGGCCGTCCTGCCACGGCCGGATCGGCGGCATCGGCCGGCCGGCCGGCGGAATGGTGTAGCCGTTGCCGACCACCACCGACGGGACCCGGCCGCGGGCCGCCAGGTTCAGGGTCGGCGAGAAGTCGCCGACCACCACGTCCGGCCGGACCGTCTCGATGACGCCCTCCCAGGCGGTCAGCCGGCGGGCCAGCCCGCCGCGGTGGCCGTAGCCGATGATCCGCAGCACGTCGGCGAAGCTGTGGGTCGGGATCTTGCGGACCGCCGGATCGGTCGGGATGTTCCAGCGCGGCGCCTGCAGCAGCCGATAGCCGGGACGCGGCCGGGCGGTCGCCGGGTCCAGGAACGGCCCCGCCCGGTCGACGTCCTGCAGCGCCAGCACGACCTCGGCGCCCTCGGCCACCAGCCGGTCGCCGATCGGCCGAAACCGTGTCAGGTGGCCGAGCCCGGCCCCGAACTCCCATCCAAACAGGACGCGCACCCTGCCCTTGCCCACCCTGGCCTCACCCACCCTGGCCTCACCCACGCCGTTCGATCCTGTGCCCGCCACGCCCCTGCGCGTGGACCGCGACCCGTGCTTAGCGCACCGGCCGGCCCGCGTCACGCGCCGGCGGCATGCGGGTCATGCCGCAACGGCCGTTGACCCCGGGCCCGCTTCCGACCGACAACCGCAGTCCGCCAACCTGATCTGCCGCCCGCCCGCCCCGGAGCCCGCCTTGCCGCTGCTGACCCCCGACGATCCCGCGCCCGTGCGAATCGACAACCCGAACGGGCGCGCCCCGATCCTGTTCGTCTCCGACCACGACGCCAACGCGGTTCCGGCCGTACTGGACCGTCTCGGGCTGCCGGACGAGGAACTCGGCCGCCATATCGGCTACGACCCCGGCATCTCGCGGATCGCCCGCCGGCTGGCCGAGCGCTTCGACGCGCCGCTGATCGCGTCCGGGTACTCGCGGCTGGTGGTCGACTGCAACCGGGTGCCGTACACGCCAGGCTCGATCCCGCCGGTTTCCGACGGCACCGAGGTGCCCGGCAACCGCGACCTCGACGACGACGCCCGTCGGGCGCGCTATTCCGCGCTGTTCGAGCCCTACCACGCCGCCATCACCGCCCATCTCGACCGCGTGGTGGCCGCCGGGCATCCGCCGCTGTTCGTCGCCCTGCACAGCTTCACGCCGTTCCTGCGGGTCGGCGGCAGCGCCCGGCCCTGGCACATCGGGTTCCTGTGGGGCGCCGACGAGCGCGCCACGGCGCCGATGATCGAGCTGTTCCGGCACCGCAACCCGGACGCCATGGTCGGGGCCAACCAGCCGTATTCCGGCGGTACGCCGGGCGGCTACTCCGTGCCGATTCACGCCGAGGGGCGCGGGCTGCACAACCTGACCCTGGAGTTCCGCCAGGACCTGGTCTCCGACCCGGCCGGCGGCGACGCCTGGGCCGACCGGTTCGGCGACGCTCTGGCGGAGCTGCTCGATCGGGGTCTGCTCGATCAGGATCTGCCCGCTTAGGGGTGGCGAAGCCGGCCGCGACCACCGATATTCCCCGACAGCAACGACGACCGCTTGGGAGAGCCGCCATGGCCGCCGACCAGAACCTCGACCCGCAGACCCGCACCGAGCTTGAGGCCGCGGCGTTCCGCGCGCTGGTCGAGCACCTGCGCGAGCGCACCGACGTGCAGAACATCGACCTGATGAACCTCGCCGGGTTCTGCCGGAACTGCCTGTCGAAGTGGTACCGGGCCGCCGCCGAGGAGAAGGGCCTCGACATCGACTACGAGCAGGCGCGCGAGATCGTCTACGGCATGCCGTACGGCGAGTGGAAGGACAAGTACCAGCAGGAAGCCAGCGCCGAGCAGAAAGCCAAGTTCGCGGTCAGCCACCCGGGGCATTGAGCGCGAGGCTTCCCGGGAAACGGCCCGCTGACGGTCAGCGCGGCGCCGGCAGCGGCTCGGTCCAGTCGGACCGGTCGTGCGGCGGCGGGCCGGCGTCGCCGAAGTACTCCTCGGCCGCCAGGATCCGCCCGCCCATCACCCGGTAGAACCCGACGGCGTACAGCGCGGTCTCGCCGTCGCTGATCCTGACCCGCGCCACCGCGCCCTCGGCGGTGGCGTCGACCGCCAGGACCGTGCAGCGCCACACCCCGGGGTAGGCGCAGTTCAGCCCGACATAGGCCGCCGGGCTCGGGATCCGCTCGCCGGTCTGCGGCCACACAGCCTGGAAGCCGCCGTCCAGCAGCCGCTGAATGCCCGCCCAGTCGCGGGCGTTCATCCGCTCCCACAGGGCGCGGACCGGATCGGTCGGGTCGGAGATCATGGTCGCCAGCATACCGTAGATGTTCTTTTTTTGTTCTCGATCTGTCAAGTCCCGTTTGCGGCTTGAACGCCCTCGCGCGGACGGCTAGGTTCCGGCCCCAGTTCAAGCGGCCGAATCGAGGATGACATGGTGGACGTGGGCGGCATCGCGGGCGATCAGCTCCGCTCCTACATCGAGCGGATCGAGCGCCTGGAAGAAGAGAAGGCGGCGCTGGCGGCCGACATCCGCGACGTGTTCGCCGAGGCCAAGGGCAACGGCTTCGACGTCAAGATCATGCGCCAGGTCATCAAGCTCCGGAAAATGGACAAGGACGACCGGGACGAGGCCGAGACCGTCCTCGACCTCTACAAGCGCGCGCTCGGAATGGAGTGAGGCGGGCGTCGCTCGTCGCCGGGAGACCGCCCTCTCCGGAAGCGGGCGCACGATCGGCTCAACCATCGGCGATGATTTCGACACTCTGATTCTACCTCTGCCCGCGTTCCGCTATCCTGTCGGCGGGAGACGCGCTCCGGCAGGTGCCGGAACCGAGGCAGAGGGGAAGAGACTGTGACCGACGACAGCAAGGGCGCGGCAGGGCCGGAAGACGCCGATCTGGGCTGCCACCTCAGCATTCTGAACAACGGCCCGAACACCTGGAGCCTCAAGAGCAGCGACTGCTCCTCCGGCGGCTTCACCCGACCGCTGCCGTCGAGCGTGCCGTTCGGCCCGTTCGAAGTCAGGGCGCGCGGCACCCACGGGTCGGCGACCGGCTGCGTGTTCCAGTTCACCTACGCGCTCGACGACGACGGCACGACGGTGACCGTGAAGTGCGACATCCCCTACATCGGGGACGACTCCTTCGACGTCTCGGTCGCCGGCGCCAACAAGGACCGGTACACCGTCGCGACCCTGCCCGACCCCGTGGTTCCGTCGAACGATCCGAACGAGGACTACCTGACCGCCGACGTCGAGGTGACGTACACGCCACCGCCGCCCGAGTGATCCGGCCGGGGTGACTTCGCCGGTCAGCGGCCGGCCGTGAGCCACGCCGCTGCCGCGCGCCCGGACCGGATGGCGCCTTCGATCGTCGCCGGCAGGCCGGTGGCGGTCCAGTCGCCGGCGAGCGCCAGGTTGCGCCATCGGGTCCGCGTTCCCGGCCGCCGCCGGAGCTCGGCCGGCGTTTGCAGGAAGGTCGCGCGCCGTTCCTTGATCAGTCGCCCAGCCGGCCGGGGAAGCTCCGGAACGCCCAGCGCCGCTGCGGTGTCGCGCCACAGCCGCTCCAGCAGCGCTTCCACAGGCACGTCCAGCAACTCGTCGGCCGCACTGACCGTCACGCTGGCCAGCCCGTCGCGCACGAACACCCACTGCGCTGTGCCGCCGACCAGGCCGATCAGCCGGGCGCCGGTCAAGCGGGCATCGTCCGGCAGCGTCGCCGGCTCCGGCAATCGGAAGTGGGCGTTGACGATCGCCGCGCTCGCCTGCGGGACCTGCAGGCCGGGCACCAGCGCCTCGGCCGCGGCCGGCGGCACGGCCAGCACCACCGCGTCGTCCGGTCCCAGGTCGATGCGGTCCTCGGCATCGTCCTTGGAGAACGCCAGGGCCGCGGCCCGGTCGCCGGCGAACTCGAACGCCCGCAAGCGGCGCCCGAACCCCACCGTCACCCCCCGCTCCTCCAGCACCGCCAGCGCCGGGTCCACGAACGACTCGCTCAGCCCCTCGCGCACGACCAGCGGGCGGCACCGGCGGCCGTCGCGCCACAGGGTCTCGCGCAGGACCGCCGCCAGCGGCGCGGCCGCCGCGACCTCGGGCTCGGCGTTGAGGGCGGCGACCGCCAGCGGCCGCCAGAACCGCTCCATAAGGCGGCCGGGGCCGAGCACCTCCATGACGGTCGCGTCGGGCGACGCGATCAGCAGCCGCAGGGCACGCAGGTAGTCGAGCGGGCCGCTGCCCGGCACCCGGCGCTCCGGCGAGAGTATCCACCAGCCGATCGGCCCCGGGTTCGGCCGTACCGTCCAGCGTCGCCCGTCGGCGAGGTCGATGAACGGAAATGCCGGCTCCTCGGGGCCGGACAGGCTTTCCGCCGCCCCGATCTCGTCGAGATAGCCGAGGGCCGCGCGGTTGCCCGCCATCAGCAGGTGGTTGCCGTTGTCGATCCGGCAGCCGAGCGTCCGATCGTGGTAGCTGCGGCAGCGCCCGCCGGCGTGGCCGGCGGCCTCGTGCACCGTCACAACCCGGCCGGCCGCGCTGAGCGACAGCGCCGCCGCCAGCCCGGCAAGGCCGGCCCCGACCACGTGAACCCGTCCGGTCGTCGCCATCGACCGGCTCACAGGAACAGATGGCGCAGCAGCAGCAGGCTCTGCCACTTCGTCAACACGACCCGGCGGCGAGGCTCGCGCCAATCCTCGGCCTCCAGCCGGTCGAGCAGCGCCTCGTAGCGCCGCATCATCAGCAGGGCCGGGCGGACACCGCTGCGCTCGCAGCGCGCGCTCAGCGCGCGAACCGCCGCGTAGCGGTCGCGGGCCAGGGCGGCGAGGTCCCGGCAGACCGACGGCAGGCGCGGGTCGTCGAGCACCGCTTCCGGGCGCCGTTCGGCGATGCCTTGGCGATCCAGCAACTCGGCCGGCAGGTACAGACGCCCGGCTGCGGCATCCTCCCCCAGGTCGCGCAGGATGTTGGTGGTCTGCAGGGCCTCGCCGAGGCGGATCGCCAGTTCCTCGGCCTCCGGCCCGCGGGCGCCGAAGCAGCGGATCGACAGCAAGCCGACCGCCCCAGCGACACGCCGGCAGTACAGCCAGTAGGCCTCCATCGTCGGGGCGAGGTTGCGGCCGTGCAGGTCGCTTTCCATGCCGTCGATCACCGCCTCGAACTCGCAGTGCGGCAGGTCGAAGCGGCCGATCGCCGGTTCCAGGGCGCGGGCGATCGGCTGGCTGGCCGGGCGGCCGGCATAGATCCCTTCCAGCTCGGCCCGCCAAGCATCCAGCCGGGCCTGCCGCTCCCCGAGGTCGCCCGGCTCGTCCGCGATGTCGTCGACGGTCCGGCAGAACGCGTAGATCGCGTACATCGCCCGGCGGCGCACCCGAGGGAGCATCCGCATGCCCCAGAAGAACGAGCTGCCGGCCGCCCGGACGATCGCCTCCACCTGGGCGTCGGCCCGCGCCATCGGGATCGGGGCAACGGTCACGGACAGGCCTCGCGCAGCCCGGTTTCGCGCCGGCTGGCCCGCCGCCACAGGCAGGCCGCCACCGCCGCGACACCGTGCATCAGCATCGCGGCCCGCGACAGCCGGACCCGCTCGGCCAGCGGGTCCCGGCGCTTCAGCCGGGCGCCCAGCACCGCGGCGAGGCGAAGGATCACCGCCGTCTCCAGGGCCAGCCGGGTGGATTGCAGCCGCAGCGGCAGCGGCCGTGCGACCGCCAGCAGGGCGTCGACCTCCAGCAGACAGCGGTCGAGCACCCGTCGGATACCCGGGCTCGCCGTCGTACCGGCCAGTTCCTCGACGGCGACGCCTTCGGCTTCCAACCAGGCGGCCGGCAGGTAGACCCGACCGAGCCGCCGGAAGTCGTCGCCGCAGTCCTGCAGATGGTTGAGGACCTGCAGGGCGGTGCACAGGGCGTCGGACGCCGGATACAGGGACGCCCGCTCGCCGTGCAGGTCGAGCAGGAACCGGCCGACCGGATTCGCGGAGTCGGCGCAGTAGGCCAGCAGGTCCTGCCACTCGCCGCACCTCTGGCCCTCCGCGTCCCGCCGGAACGCCCGCAGCAGCCGGGTGGCATGCTCCACCGGCACACCAACGGCCGCCAGCGCCGAGCGGGCCCGGACCGCGACCGCCACGTCGGGCGCATCGAGACCGCCGAGCAGCGCCGCCTCGAAACGGTCGAGCCGGCGTCGTTTCTCGGCCGGTTCCAGGTCCGGGTCGTCGGCCACGTCGTCGGTCGCGCGGGCGACCGCGTAGTAGGCCATCACGGCCGGCCGCAGCCGGGCGGCGATCAGCACCGAGCCGACCGGGAAGTTCTCGTCGCCCGCCCCTTTCGAGGCTGGCTCAGCCATCGCTCGGCGCGTCCGGTGCCGCCGGGAACAACGCGCGGGCAGCGCGGTTGTCGGCCGACGCCCGATAGGCCTCTCGGCGAAGGGCGTTGATCGAGCCGAGCGGCTCGTGTGCCGCCAGGCAGTTCCACGGGCCGAAGGCCAACCGCTCGCCGAGCACGATCGTCGACCGCACGTCCTGCGGCGGGATCTCCAGATGGCCGACCACATGGACCGGGCTCTTCCAGGGCGTGCCCGCATCGTCGAGCGGATCGGCATCCAGCACCCGGGGTTGCAGGCAGAATTCGAAGCTCATCGGCCCCTCGTCGAGGACCGCCTGCAGCCGCTCCGCGAGGTTCCGCCCGCGCGCAGACCGGCGCCGTGTACCGGCATCCGTAGGCCGGACCAGGAACCGGGTCTCGCCGCTTCCCAACCGGTACGGCGTCACGCTGTCGAACGTCATCTGATCGAGGTCCCGGCCCAGCAGGTGCCGAAGCCCGACCTTGTTCATGCCCCAGAAATAGCCCCAGCGCCAACGCCACGGCAGGATGCTCGGGAACAGGTACCGGGGCGGCACCACCGTGGTCAGGGAAATCTTGCGGATCCCGTCGAGCGCCCGGAACAGGTCCATCGCGTCCGCCGCGTTGCGTCCCGGTGCGGTGGCCTCGTTCACCAGGAGGAAGTCGTGCTGTCCCTCCGGCGCGCCGTCGCAGACCGGCCCTTCGACATCGCGCAGCTTGATGGCCATCCCGCGCATGTCCGGCAAACGGTCGTCGTCGAATATCGAGTTGGAGAAGCGGACCAGCGCCGGATAGCGGCCGGGCCGGGCGAACAGGCCGTGCCGTACCGACGGCAGGTCCGGTGGGTCGAGCACCAGTTCGCCGCGCAGGCAGCAATGGGTCTTGGCATGGAACTGGCGCGGCAGGGAGCCGTCGGCGCGGGGGCGCTGGAAGGTCCGGCGCAAGATCGCCAGCAACTCCGCGCGGTCGCGCTCGGAAACCGGGCAGCTTGCTTGCCCGGTCATAGCGGGTAGCCCAGCCGTTCCAGCCCGGGGGCGCAGGCCCGGGTCAGCGCCGCCTGCTCGTCGGCCGGCAGCGTCTGGAACCGCGAGCGTGCCGGCCCCGGCATGGCGGACACCTCGTCCAGCCAGGCCTGGTCCTCCAGCGACGGGTCGATGAACCGGATCAGTTCCGTGAGCTTGTCGCGCGGGGCCGCCTGCATGTCCTCGAACTTCAGGTCCAGGCGACGATCCGCCGGCATCGGCCCGAGCACTTCTTCGCCGACCTCGATCATGTCGCTCCAGAACTCGCCGAAATCCGCCACGGTCGGCATGGCGGCGATCTTGCCGACGTTCAGGTAGGGGAACACCAGCGCCTCCATGGCGACGTCCAGCACGCTGCCCTTGGCCTTGCGGAAGCCGCGTCGAGCGTCGATGCCGTAGCGTCGCGACAGCAGCATCGCGCCGAGCAGGACGCGGAAGTTGTGATGCCGGCTCATCGACATCGCGGTGTCGCGCCCGTCGCGGTAGACGTGGACGACCCGGGCCTCCGGGAACAGGCGGAGCAGCTTGGCGGCGTGCATCAGCGTTCCGCCGGATCGCTCGACCCAGACCCGTCGCCCGAACTTGCCGGCCAGATCCGCGAACAGCGCGCGGTAGTGGTCGGCCAGCGGCATCCGGGGCCGGTTTCGCACCAGCGGCTCCAGCTCGTCCAGCAGCGCCTCCGGCCGGTCGGTCAGGTGCGGCAGGGTGACCGCGATGATCGGCGGCATGGTTTCCACGCGGTACCGGGCCCCGGGCGCGTCGGGCCGGTAGAGACCCTCGTCTACCAGGTGGCCGTCCTTCAGCATGGCGTGCAGCGCCGGCGACTGCCGGGTGAGGATCCGCCACATCTGCTCCCCGGAGGGGCGCTGCCAGGCGAAGCCCTTGAGGCCCAGCGTCACGAAGAACTCCGACAGGCTCAGCACCCCGGGGTGGCGATTGAGCATCTCCGAGACCAGGGTCGACCCGCACCGGCCGGTGCTGAGGATCAGGACCGGATCGATGCCGGAGGCCGCGGTCGCGGTCCGCTCGCTCATAGCGCCTCGTCCCTTTCCGCCAGCACGTGCTCGGGCAGACGGTAGCGGATTCCGTCGTCGTCGTAGTGCGAGATGCTCAGCATCAGTTGGAACCGGCTCTTGCTCCGCCACCCGCGCCACGCCGGAACGTATCGGTTCAGCACGCGCTCCAGCCGGTTCTGCCAGCGCAGCACCGCGAGCGTCCCGGTGACGTTCATCGGCGGATAGCAGAGCTGATCCGCCAGTTCGTCGCCGATCATGGCGCGCGAGATCCGGTAGATCCGCCGCGCCAGGCTGCGCCGCGCCCGGGTCTCGGTGATTCCGGCGACGATCGGGGCCGAGTTGATCAGCCCGTTCGCCAGGATGATGGACTCCAGCTGCGGCGGCGGCTCGCACAGAACCCCGACCGAGTGCAGCCGCAGCGCGTCCGCCTGGGTCGCGCACTGCAGCGACGGCTCGACCCCCATGAGATGGCCGGCATAGCGCCAGATCATCATGAACGAGTCGCGCTCCTCGGCAGTCACCTCGACCCCGAGCATGCGGGCCCGCTCGAGCAGCAGCCCGGAGAACACCGAGGTGGCGAAAGCTATGTGGGCGGCGCTCAACGGCACCCCCCAGGATGCGGCGTCCCAACCCGGCGATTCCGCCAGCAGCGCGCGGATCTGCGCGTGGACGAGGCGGATCCGCACCGACAGCTTCCAGCCGTCCCCCGCCCGCTCCAGTCCGCCCGGCAGGAAGATCTCGACCAGCTGCCGGTTGTTCTGCTTCAGCCGGCGGACCCCCTTGTCGACCATGCGGCCGGTCAGGTTGAACGACTGGCTGATCAGGGTGGCGAAACCTTCGACGAGCACGGCGGCCACGAAGGCGCCGACGAACATCTCGGAGTTGCGGTGGAAGGCGCGGCATCCTGGCAGCACCGCGCCCGGGTCGAACCAGTCCGGCACGAGCTCAGCCTCGGCGAAGAACGCACGGACGGCCTCAGGGGCGTCGGGAATCGCATCGGGTCCGCCCTGCATTCCCGCCTCGATCCAGGCAGTTACCCGGTCGGGAGCGTGGGTCGAGAAGGCTGCGACCGCCGCGTCGGCCAGCGGATCGCCGACAGTGGTATGCGCGACATACCGGGTTGCGAGGTCCGGATCGACAAGCTGCGCCTTCGCAAGGCCTTCCCGGTAGTCGCTCGGTACAGGCTCCCGAACGGCGGACGCTTCCGGCATCCCGATCCCTCTTCGATTCCGCGTTCCGATGCGTCTCGCACACGCGCCGGCACGACACAACCGGAACGGTCGGAAATGCGACGCCGCAGTCTTCCGTCCAGGCCTCGGGAAAGGCTCCTACTCGGCCGCCGTCTTCGCCGCCTCGGGGTTGCGGAGCTGGCCGAGGAGCTGGGCCTTGCGGGCCTCGGCGCGCTCGACGTTGCGCTCCTTGACGTGGCCGAAGCCGCGGATCTGCTCCGGCACGCTCGCCAGCTCGACGGCGATGCCGTGGGTCTCCGGCGTCAGCCGCGAGACGATCTCGTCGACGGTCGCGAAATACTCGTCGCGCAGCCGACGCTCCATCCGGCGCTCCTCGCTGCGGCCGAACAGGTCGAGCGGCCCGCCGCGCAGCCCCTTCAACGACGCCAGCACCCGGAACGCCGGCATCATCCATGACCCATAGGTCGCCTTCTTCAGGTGGCCGGTCTGCGGGTCGCGGTGCGCGAAGCTCGGCGGTGCCAGATGGAAGCGCAGCTTGAAGTCGCCCTCGAACTGCTCGCGCAGCTTCCGCTGGAACGAGCCGTCGGTGTACAGCCGCGCGACCTCGTACTCGTCCTTGATCGCCATCAGCTTGTAGGCGTAGCGGGCGACCGCCTTGGCGAGGTCGTCGCGGCCCGGCGTCGCCTTGCCCTCGGCCGCCGCCACCTTGTCGACCAGCGCCTTGTAGCGGGCGGCGTAGGCGGCGTCCTGGTAGGCGGTCAGGCCGTCGACGCGGAGCTTCACGATCTCGTCGAGCGTCTCCGCGAAGGTCGAGCGCAACGCCTTGGCGGCCGGCTTCGGCTCGATCAGCCGCTCCACCGCGTCGCGGTCGTGGGCGGCGCGCCGACCCCACAGGAAGGCCTGCTGGTTGAACTTGACGGCCACGCCGTTCAGCTCGATCGCCCGGTCGATCGCCTCGCGGCCGATCGGCACCAGGCCGAGCTGCCAAGCGTAGCCGAGCATGAACAGGTTGGCGGCGATCGAGTCGCCGAGCAGCTTGCTGGCGATCCGGTAGGCGTCGACGAACTCGGTCGAGTTGTCGCCGGCGACGCCGCGCAGGATCGACTGCATGCTGTCGGACGGAAACACCATGTCCGGGTCCTGGGTGAACCGGCCGGTCATGGTCTCGTGGGTGTTGACCACCGCCCGGGTCTTGTCGCGGCTGATCGCCTCCAGCCCGTCCTTCGAGGTCGCGGTGGCGATGTCGCAGGCCAGCAGCAGGTCGGTCGCCCCGGACGCGATGCGCGGGGCGTGCAGAGCGTCCGGCGTCGCCCCGACCTTCACGTGGCTCAGCACGGCACCACCCTTCTGGGCGAGGCCGATCATGTCGAGCGTGGTGGCGCCCTTGCCTTCCAGATGCGCGGCCATGCCGAGCAGTGCGCCGATGGTCACCACGCCGGTGCCGCCGATGCCGGTGACCAGGATGGCGTAGGGCTCGTCCAGCGCCGGCAGGGTCGGCTCCGGCAGCACCTCGAACACGTCGGGTGCGCCCGCGGCCGCCGGCTTGGGCGCCGCCGAGGCGGTCTTGCGGACCTTGCCGCCGATCACGTCCACGAAGCTCGGGCAGAACCCCTTCACGCAGGAGAAGTCCTTGTTGCAGCTCGACTGGTCGATCGCCCGCTTGCGGCCGAACGCGGTCTCCAGCGGCAGCACCGACACGCAGTTCGACTGCAGGCCGCAGTCGCCGCAGCCCTCGCACACCGCCTCGTTGATGAACACCCGGCGGTTCGGGTCCTCCATGGTGCCGCGCTTGCGGCGGCGCCGCTTCTCGGCCGCGCAGGTCTGGTCGTAGATCAGCACGGTGACGCCGGGGGTCTCGCGCAGCTCGCGCTGGACCTCGTCCAGGTCGTCGCGGTGATGGATGCGGGTGCCGGCCGGCCAGATGTCGTCGGACGGGTACTTGTCCGGGTCGTCGGTGACCACGTCGAGCCGGGCCACGCCCTCGGCCGCGACCTGGCGGGCGATCATCCAGGGGGTGAGCGCGTTGTCCGACGGCTGGCCGCCGGTCATGGCGACCGCGTCGTTGAACAGGATCTTGTAGGTAATGTTGGCCTTGGAGGCGACCGCCATGCGGATCGCCATGCTGCCCGAGTGGTTGTAGGTGCCGTCGCCCAGATTGGCGAACACGTGGGGGGTCTCGGTGAACGGCGCCTGGCCGATCCAGGACGTGCCCTCGCCGCCCATCTGGGTGAAGGTCTCGGTCTTCCGCTCGGGCATCCAGGCCGCCATGAAGTGGCAGCCGATGCCGGCGACGGCGCGGCTGCCCTCCGGCACCCGGGTCGAGGTGTTGTGCGGACAGCCCGAGCAGAAATACGGGGTGCGCTGGAACTCGCTGGGCTTCTTCTCGGCGCCGGCCTCGATGCGCTGCTGGATCAGGGCGCGGCGGGCCTTGACCCGCTCGACGTCGGCGAACGCCAGAACCCGGTCGGCGATCGCCAGCGCCACCTCGTTGGCGTGCAGCTCGCCGTTGATCCGGAACAGCTTGCGGCCGCTGGCGTCCTCCTTGCCCTCGACCACCGGCCGCCGGTCGCCGGCCAGGTCGTACAGGATGTCCCTGAGCTGCCACTCGATCAGCGAGCGCTTCTCCTCGACAACCAGCACCCGCTCGGCGCCGGCGCAGGCCTCGCGGGCGCCCTCGCGCTCCAGCGGCCAGGGCATGCCGACCTTGTAGACCCGGATGCCGATATCGCGGGCCATCTCGGCGTCGATCCCGAGGTCGTCGAGGGCCTGGCGGACGTCGAGGTAGGACTTGCCGGTGGTGACGATCACCAGCCGCGGCTTCGGGCTGTCGATCACCACCCTGTCGATGGCGTTGGCGCGCGCGAAGGCGGCGACCGCCGGCATCTTCCAGTCGTGCAGCCGCTCTTCCTGCTCGAGCCAGGGATCCGGCCACCGGATGTGCAGGCCGCCCGGCGGCATGGCGAACTCGGGCGTGACGATGTTCAGGGCCTGGACGTCGGTCTCGACCGAGGCCGAGCTGTCCATGATCTCGGCAGTGGTCTTGAAGCCGACCCAGACGCCGGCGAACCGGCCCATGGCGAAGCCGAGCAGCCCGAAGTCCAGGGTGTCCTGCACGCCGGCCGGGTTCAGCACCGGGATCGAGGCGTCGACGAAGGCGAAATCGCTCTGGTGCGGCACGGTCGAGGACTTGGCGACGTGGTCGTCGCCGGCGATCGCCAGCACGCCGCCCCACGGCGAGGTGCCGGCGAAGTTGGCGTGCTTGAACACGTCGCCCGAGCGGTCGACCCCCGGCCCCTTGCCGTACCAGATGCCGAACACGCCGTCGTGGGTGGCACCGTCGAACAGGTTCGACTGCTGGCTGCCCCACACCGCGGTGGCGGCCAGTTCCTCGTTCACGCCCGGCTGGAAGTGCACATGATGCTGCTTCAGCAGCTTGCCGGCCCGCCAGAGCTGCTGGTCGTAGGTGCCGACCGGAGAGCCGCGGTAGCCGGAGATGAAGCAGCCGGTGTTCTTGCCGGCAGCCAGGTCGCGGCGCCGCTGGATCAGCGGCAGCCGTACCAGCGCCTGCACACCGGTCAGGAAGATCCGTCCCCGGTCCAGAGTGTACTTGTCGTCGAGTGTGACCTCGGCCAACGCCATCGTTTCTGCCTCCCGGCCCCTGCTTCTCGCCACGGATAACGTGGGGTCGGGGGCGCTGGAAATAAGGTAAGCCTTCCTGACCTATTCGGCAATCGCCTGCAAGACATCGAGCTGGACGCCGCGACGGTGGCGTACCGCCACGGGCATATTCGCCGACTCTATAGCACGGCAATCGCCGGGAAACCGGAACCGCACCCAAGACAGCATTCGTGCCGCGGCACGACCGCCGGGTGCGCCCCTCCATGAAGCCGGGCTTGCCAGCGGTCGATTTTTAGTTGATATCAACTTTTCATATTCACAGGAGCGACCGCCCCATGACCGTGGATATCCGCACGGAGAGAGCCTCCGACCGCGAGCTGGTCCTCACCTGCACTTTCGACGCGCCGCCTGAGAAGGTCTACCGGGCCTGGACCGAGCCCGAGCTGCTGAAGCGCTGGTTCGCGCCGCGCCCGGTTGCGACACCGGTCGCCGAGCTCGACGTGCGGCCGGGCGGCGCCAGCCGGGTCGTCATGCGCGGCCCGGACGGCCAGGAATACCCATGCCCCGGGGTATATCTGGAGGTCGTCGAAAACCGGCGGCTGGTCATGACCGACGCCTTCACCGCGGCCTGGCAACCCTCGGCCAAGCCGTTCATGACCACCATCCTGACCTTCGAGGACGACGGCGGCCGCACCCGCTACACCGCCCGGGTCCTGCACTGGTCCGCCGAGGACTGCGACGCCCACGAGAAGATGGGCTTCCACCAGGGCTGGAGCCAGGCGGCGCGGCAACTGGCCGAGGTCGTCGCGACCCTCTGATTCCGCTCACCGTCTCGACGCGGCCCGGCACTGCGGTTATGCATTCCGGGCTCGTCGGGCGGGCCCGCCGGGCGGGTGCAACGGGATAGAGGGTCGTCTGGATGACCGTTCTGGTGACCGGGGTTGCCGGCTTCATCGGCATGCACGTGGCGAAGGCGCTGCTGGACCGTGGCGACCGCGTCGTCGGCATCGACAACCTCAACGCCTACTACGATCCCGCGCTGAAGCAGGCCCGGCTGGCCGAGCTGCAGGGCCGCAATGGGTTCGCGTTCGACGCCGTCGACTTCTCCGACCGCGAGGCCATGGCGGCCTATGACGACGCCCATCCCGAGATCGACCGGATCGTCCACCTCGGCGCCCAGGCCGGCGTGCGCTACTCGATCGAGCAGCCCTTCGAGTACCTGCAGGCCAACCTGATGGGCCATCTGGTCATGATGGAAATGGCCCGCGGCCGCATGGATCGGTCTCCAGGCGATGGAGCTATCAAGCACTTCGTGTACGCCAGCTCGTCCTCGGTGTACGGCGCCAACCGCGAGGTGCCGTTCTCGGTCGAGGACAAGGCCGACCGGCCGATGTCGTTCTACGGGGCGACCAAGAAGGCCAACGAGGTGATGAGCTACAGCTACGCCAGCCTGTACGGCATCCCCAGCACCGGCCTGCGGTTCTTCACGGTGTACGGGCCGTGGGGCCGGCCGGACATGTCGCCCTGGCTGTTCGCCGACCGGATCCTGCGCGGCCGGCCGATCGACGTGTTCAACAACGGCCAGATGCGCCGCGACTTCACCTATATCGACGACATCGTCGCCGGCGTGATCGCCGCCCTGGACCGGCCGCCGGTCGCCACCGAGACCGACGCGCCGGCCGCCGTCTACAACCTCGGCAACCACCGACCGGTGGCCCTGCTCGACTACATCCGGGTGATCGAAGCGGCCTGCGGGAAGCAGGCCGAGCTGGTGATGAAGCCGATGCAGCCCGGCGACGTGCTGGAGACCTACGCCGACATCGAGGCCAGCCGCCGCGACCTCGGCTACGAGCCGACCACGCCGATCGAGGTCGGCATCCCTCGATTCGTCGACTGGTTCCGGCGCTACCACGGGCTGTAGGGCCCGCCCCGGCTGCGCCACCGTCCCGACTCGCCGCGGTCATCATCCCGGATATATGATGCCGCCCCACAACGACGGACGGCCGTCTCCAGAACGGAACCTCGCCATGCCGGACCAGCTTCGTCACATCACGACCCTCGTCGCCGCGATCCTGATCGCCGTCGGCCTCGCCGCCGCCGGCAAGTTCGTCGGAGACGGCTTCCGCATGGGACGGGCCGCCGACCGCTACGTGACCGTGAAGGGCCTCGCCGAGCGGACCGTGAAGGCCGACCTGGCGGTCTGGCCGATTCGCGTCACCGCCACCGGCAACGACCTCGGCGCCGTGCAGTCCAAGGTCGACCAGTCGGTCGACTCGCTGACCGTCTTCCTGGTCGGCGAAGGCCTGCCGAAGGAGGCGCTCGAGCGCGGCCGGGTCGAGGTCAACGACCTGCTGGCCAGCCCGTACCGCCCCGAGGGTGCCGACAAGGCCCGCTACATCATCGCCCAGACCGTCACCGTGCGGACCGAGGAGGTCGACAAGGTCCGGACCGCCAGCGCCCGCACCGGCGAGCTGGTGAAGCTCGGCGTGGTGTTCGGCGACACCGGCGGGCCGGTCTACGCGTTCACCGGGCTGAACGAGATCAAGCCGGAGATGATCGCCGAGGCCACCAAGGCGGCGCGTGCCGGGGCCGAGCAGTTCGCCTCCGACAGCGGCAGCAGCGTCGGCGCCATCCGGCAGGCCAGCCAGGGCGTGTTCACCATCGGCGGCCGCGAGGGCGTCGGCGCCGCGCTCGCCGACGGCGAGGTCGAGAAGCGGGTGCGCGTGGTCTCGACCATCGAGTTCTTCCTGGTCGAGTAGTGACCGACCGCCTGATCGCCGAACGCCTGATCGCCGACCTGCGCGCCGCCCTCGGCGACGACGGGGTGCTGACCGATCCGGGCGACCGCGCCGGCTACGAGACCGACCTGCTGAAGACCCGCACCGGCCGGGCGCTCGCCGTCCTCCGGCCGCGTTCGACCGAACAGGTGTCTGCAGCCGTCCGGCTGTGTGCCGCCGCCGGTGTCGCGGTCGTACCCCAGGGCGGCAATACCGGGTTCTGCGGCGGCGCCACCCCGCCGCCCGACGGCTCGGCCGTGGTGCTGTCGACCGAGCGCCTGACCCGCATCCGCCACCTCGACCTGCGCGGCGGCCACATGACCGTCGAGGCCGGCGTCACCCTGGCCGACGCCCGCGCCGAAGCGGAACGCCACGGCCGGCTGCTGGCCCTGCATCACGGCGGGCTGTCGTCGCGGATCGGCGGCAACGTCGCCACCAACGCCGGCGGCAACAACGTGCTGCGCTACGGCATGGCCCGCGCCCTGGTGCTGGGGCTCGAGGTGGTGCTGGCCGACGGCCGGGTCTGGAACGGCCTGCGCGCGCTGGCCAAGGACAACGCCGGCACCGACCTCAAGCAGCTCTTCGTCGGCACCGAGGGCACCCTCGGGATCGTCACCGCCGCGGTCCTGAAGCTGCATCCGCTGCCGCAGGCGGTGGCGGTGGCGACGGCGCTGGTGGCGGTGCCGGACCCGGACGCCGCACTCGCCCTGCTGGCCCGGCTGCAGGCCGAGATCGGCGAGGCGATGTCGGCGGCCGAGCTGATCCCGCGTGCCGGGCTCGACCTGCATTTCGCCCGGACCGCCACCCGGACCGGCGCCCGCGAGCCGTTCGACCGCCCGCACGACTGGCAGGTGCTGGTCGAACTGGGCAGCGCCAGCCGGTTCTTCGACGTCGCCGGTGCGCTGGAGGCGACCGTCGGCGCCGCCCTGGAGGCCGGCGAGGCCGACGACGCCGTGGTCGCCGCCTCGGAAGCGCAACGCGCCGGCCTGTGGGCGCTGCGCGAGGGGCTGGCGGTCGCCCAGGTCGAGACGCAAGGCAACCTGAAGAACGACACCTCGGTGCCGGTGGCGGCGATCCCCGCCTTCATCCAAGACGCCGGCGCGGCGGCCGCCGCCGTCGTCCCGGGCTGCGTGCCGATCCCGTTCGGCCATCTCGGCGACGGCAACATCCACTTCAACCTGAACCCGCCGCCGGGCAGCGACCCGCAGGCCTTCACCGCACGCTGGCCGGAGCTGGTGACGGCGATCGAGGACGTCGCGACCCGGCTCGGCGGGTCGATCGCGGCCGAGCACGGCCTCGGCCGCAGCAAGGTCGCCGCCGCCCGCCGGCTCAAGCCGGCGCTCGACCTGGAGCTGATGCGGCGCCTGAAGCACGCCCTCGACCCCGACGGCGTGCTGAACCCCGGGGTGATGCTGTAGGCCGACGCTACGGCCGGAACCGAAACACCGCCGCCGCCCGCTCGCCGATCCTGGGGCTCCCGACACGGAGTCCCCGCTCATGCCGTTCGACGCTTGGCTGACCTTCACCGCCCTGTGGTTCCTGCTCGGCCTGCCGATCGGGCCGAACGCGATCGCCACCCTGTCGGTCTCGGCGCGCGACGGGCTCGCGGCCGGGCTTGCGGTCGCCTGCGGGATCACCACGGCGGGACTGGTGCACGCCCTCCTCGCCAGCCTCGGATTCGGCACGCTGCTCGCCGCGTGGCCGGAGACCTTCGCCGCCCTCAGGCTACTGGGGGCGGCGTATCTGGCGTGGCTCGGCATCCGCACCGTCCTGCGGGCCGGGAGCCGCGCCCCCACCCCGCCGGCTCCCGGCCGCTCGTTCCGCCGCCATGTCCGGCACGGCGCCCTGGTGTCGCTCAGCAACCCGAAGGCGATCCTGACCTACATGGCGGTGTTCCCGACCGCCCTCGATCCCGCCGCGCCGCTCGCCGTCCAGATGGCCGTCCTGCTGCCGACCGCCCTGACCGTGGTGTTCGCGATCTACGCCGGGTATGCGGCTCTCGGCATCGGAATCGGCCGGTTCCTGCTGCCGCCGGCACGCCGGCGCTGGTCCGACAGGGTTGCCGGCGGCCTGTTCGTCGGCAGCGCCGGTCTGCTGGCGGCGTCGGCTCTGCGGCACTGATCGGGCAGCCGAGCCCCGCCGTGGCGGGCGTTCCAGCGATGTGGTATCGCCACGGCTGCCTAGCGACACGCACGAGGGACTTGAGATGGTCGGGGCCGTGCCAGCAGCCTATGTCCGGCACACGCGCGATGCGATCGTCGGCGCGACCCCGGTCGGAGAGCCGTTCCGGCACCTCGTCATCGAGAACTTCCTGCACCCGGACCTGTACCGCGCGCTCGACGCCCTCGATCTCGGCGATCGCCTGCCGGCGCGGCATGCGACCCGCCCGACGCACAGCTCCGAGACCCTGCGGTTCGCGATCCGGGTCCACCCGTCCGTCGACTGGTCGACGTTCGCCGGGACACCGCTGCCGGCACTCTGGGCCACCCTGACCAACGCGCACGTCCAGAATGCCCTGATCAAGGCGTTCGCCGCGGAGATCGTGAAGCGCCACGGCCGGCAGCAGCTTCGGGTGTCGCACGCCTTCGAGATCATCGAGGACCGCAGCGGCTATGCATTGCCGCCGCACACGGACACCTACCACAAGCTGGTCACCGCCTTGATCTATCTGCCCGAGCCGGGCGCCGACGAAGGGCTCGGCACATCGATCTACACCCTTGCCGACGAAGCGCGGCTGCCGGACCGCTACTCCGACAACACACGCTTCGACCGGAGCCTGTTCTCGATCGCCCGGACCATCCCGTACCGCCCCAACACCGCGCTGATCTTCGCGCCGGGCCGCAACACCTTTCACGGCGTCGAACCAGTCGACGCCGGCATCTCGCGCCGGCTCATCCAGTTCCAGATCAACCGGATCATGGTCGACGAGCCTGTCGAGCCCGCCGCAAGCTAGATGGCACCGTCCCGACCCGCGGCCGTCGCCGACGGGTGTGGGGACTGGACACCGCCCGCGCAGTGTGACACGCCGTCGCCATTCGCATTTCCGGGCCCCTGGTTCCGGGGCCCTCGTGACCCTATGTCACCGCGCATGAGCGACATGGACACCGAACGCAATTCCCTCGGCGGCCGGATGCGCCGCTACGCCCGGGTCGGCAGCGCCGTCGGCGGCCTCGCCGCGCGCGTCGCCGGCGAGCGCTATCTCGGCTGGAGCCTGGACAAGGGCGCGCACGCCGCCGAGCTGCGCACCGCGCTGGGCGGCCTCAAGGGCCCGTTGATGAAGGTCGCGCAGATCCTGTCGACCGTGCCGGACGCCCTGCCGAAGGAGTACGTGCAGGAGCTGAGCCACCTGCAGTCGAACGCGCCGGCCATGGGCTGGCCGTTCGTGAAGCGGCGGATGACCACCGAGCTCGGCCCCGGCTGGCAGAAGAAGTTCGCGAGCTTCGAGCACACCGCCGCCTCGGCCGCCTCGCTCGGCCAGGTGCATCGCGCCACACTGCACGACGGCCGGCAGGTCGCCGCCAAGCTGCAGTACCCGGACATGTCGTCGGCGGTCGAGGCGGACCTGCGCCAGCTCGACTGGATCTTCTCGATCTATCGCCGCTACGACAAGGCGATCGACACCAGCCAGATCCACACCGAGCTGTCGGCCCGGCTGCGCGAGGAGCTGGACTACGACCGCGAGGCCAGGCACATGGCGCTGTACCGGCGCATGCTGGCCGAGGAAGCGGGCGTGTTCGTGCCGGAGGTGATCCCCGAGCTGTCGACCAGCCGGCTGATCACCATGACCTGGCTCGACGGCACGCCGCTGATGAAGTTCCTGGAGGGCGAGCCGCCGCTGGAGCTGCGCAACGACTTTGCGCTGACCATGTTCCGGGCCTGGTACGTGCCGTTCTACTTCTACGGCGTGATCCACGGCGACCCGCACCTCGGCAACTACACGGTGCGCGACGACGGCTCGGTCAACCTGCTGGACTTCGGCTGCATCCGGATCTTCCCGAAGGGCTTCGTGAAGGGCGTCATCGACCTCTACAGGGCGCTGCGCGACGACGACGAGGCGCTGGCGGTCCACGCCTACGAGAGCTGGGGCTTCCACGACCTCGACCGCGAGACCATCGACGTCCTGAACATGTGGGCGCGGTTCCTGTACGGCCCGCTGCTCGAGGACCGGACCCGCAAGATCAACGAGACCGGCAGCGGCCTGTACGGCCGAGAGATCGCCGAGCAGGTGCACGCCGAGCTGCGGCGCCTGAACGGTGTCAGGCCGCCGCGCGAGTTCGTGCTGGTCGACCGCGCCGCCCTCGGCCTCGGCTCGGTGTTCATGCACCTGAAGGCCGAGGTCAACTGGCACCGGCTGTTCCACGAGCTGATCGAGGGCTTCGACGCCGACGCCATGGAGGCACGGCAGTCCGAGGTGCTGGCGGCGGAGGGGCTGGAACGCCCGGATTGACGCCCGGTCAGGTGACCCTGCGGCATCTTGCAGGGCCGATTTCCGGCCCCTAGCCTCCGTCGAAAACCGAGGGAGGAAACCGATGAGCGAACCGACGACCCTGACCGTCGAGGACGGTCTCGCCCGCCTGACCCTGAACCGGCCTGACGCCTACAACACGCTCAACCGCGAGCTCGCCAAGAGCCTGATGGAGGCGGCGGTCCGCTGCGCCCACGGCGGCGCAAATGGCGGCGACGTGCGGGCGGTGCTGCTGACCGCGGCCGGCAACAATTTCTGCGGCGGCGGCGACCTGAAGTCGTTCCACGCCCAGGGCGACGGCATCGACGGCCATGTCCGCGAGGTCACCTACTACCTGCACGCCGCCTGCTCGGCGTTCGCGCGCATGGACGCGCCGCTGGTGATCGCCGTGCAGGGGGCGGCGGCCGGCGCCGGCCTGTCGATCGCCCTGCTCGGCGACCTCGTCTACGCCGGCGAGAGCGCGTTCTTCACCATGGCCTACACCGCCGCCGGGCTGTCGCCGGACGGCGGCTCGACCTTCATGCTGCCGCGCGTGGTCGGCCTGCGCCGGGCCCAGGAGCTGACCCTGACCAACCGCCGCCTGACCGCCGCCGAGGCGGTCGACTGGGGAATCGTGACGGCGGTTGTGCCGGACGACAGCTTGCAGCTCCACGCCGCCGAAGTGGCCCGCAAGCTGGCCCACGGCCCGAGCCGGGCGTTCGGCCGCGCCAAGCGGCTGCTGGTCGACAGCTTCGACACCAGCTTCGAGAGCCAGATGGAGCTGGAGGGCCGCTACATCGCCGCCTCCGCCATCGAGCCCGACGGCCGCGCCGGCGTCGACGCCTTCGTCAACAAGCGCAAGCCGACGTTCACGGGAAAGGCGTAGCGCGCCGCCCAGCGACATTTCCCTGCCCTCATCCCGGGCAAGCGAAGCGCGACCCGGGACCTAGCGCCGTCCACTGCAAGGCTGGGTCCCGGCTCTGCGCTACGCTTCGACCGGGATGAGGGGTGATTGGGTCGGGCGCCGTCAGTCCAGCGCCATCACCTCGCACTTGAGATACGCGCTCTCCGGCAGCTGCGGGTGGATCGGGTGGTCGGGGCCGGCGCCGGCGCGGCGCAGGATGCGGGCGGTCCGGCCGGACTCGCCGACGCCGCGGGCGGTCTGCTGGGCGAACGACACCGGGTCCATGTGGAACGAGCACGACGCCAGCAGCAGGACGCCGCCGGGCGCGGTCACCTGGGCCGCCAGCCGGGCCAGCTTGCGGTAGGCCCTGGCGGCGCCGCCGACGTCCTTCTTCGACTTGGCGAAGGCCGGCGGGTCGCAGACCACCACGTCGTAGGTCTCGCCGGTCTTGATCAGGTGCTCCAGCGCGGCGAAGGCGTCGGCCTTGCGGGTGGTCACCCGGTCGGCGACGCCGCTCAGCTCGGCCGCCCGAGCCGCGATCTGCAGGGCCGGGGCGGCCCGGTCGATCAGGTCGACCTGGGCGGCGCCGGCGACCGCCGTCTGCACGCCGAAGCCGCCGGTGTGGCAGTACAGGTCGAGCACCCGGGCGCCGGCCGCCAGCTTCGCCATGAACGCCCGGTTGTCGCGGTGGTCGAAGAACCAGCCGGTCTTCTGGCCGCCCAGCGGGTCGAGCGGGAACAGCGCCCCGCCCTCGGCCACCGTCGGCTTGGCCGGCACCGTGCCGGCCGCCAGCCGCACCTCGCTCGGCAGACCCTCGAGGGTCCGGACCGAGGTGTCGTTGCGCAGCACCACGGCGGCCGGGTCCAGCACCTGGCCGAGCGCCGCCAGCAGTGCCGGTTCCAGCCGCTCCATGCCGGCGGTGTTGGCCTGCGCCACCACCACGTCGCCGAACCGGTCGATCACCAGGCCCGGCAGGCCGTCGGCCTCGGCGTGGACCAGGCGGTAGTACGGGGCGTCGAACAACCGTTCGCGCCAGCCGAGCGCGGTCGCCAACCGCTCGGCCAGGAAGCCGGCGTCGATCGCGCGGTCGGCGTCGTCGTCCAGGCGCCGCAGGGCGATCAGGCTGTGGGGGTTGAAGTAGGCGCAGCACAGCGGCTCGCCCCCCTTGTCGCCACCACCAGCTGCCTCGACCCGCACGACGGTGCCGGGCGCGATCGCCTTGGCCTCGGGGGTCATCGCCACTTCGTTGGAGAACACCCAGGGGTGGCCGCGGCGCAGGCGGGCGTCGGCACCGCGCTGCAGGCGGATGGTCGGGCGGGCATCGGTCATGGCGGGGACTCCGGTCGTTCGGCGGCGGGTTATGCCACGACCGGCGGGCGCTGTCGCGGGCGCACGGAATCGCTATGATCGAGGCATGATTCGACGTGTTCTCCCCGCCCTGCTGGTCGCCTGCGCGGCCGCCGGCTGCGCCCAGCCGCCGCCGCCGATCCCGCGGACCACCATCGAGTCCGACCAGACCGAGGTCCGCTGCCGGGCCGTCGGCAAGGTCGCGCGGCAGGATGCCCAGCCGGTGCCGTATTCGATCGAGACCCTGGCGCTCGGCCTGCCGGTGGCCGTGACCTGCGAGCGCGAAGGCTTCCAGCCGAGCACCGAAATCGTCGAGCCGCTGCCACGGCTGCCGCTCGCCCGGGCGCTGACCGCCGGCACCCGGCTCTCGCCGATGACCGACACCGTGCCGCCGCCGCTGGTTCCGGCCGACAGCCCGGTGCCGGCGGGAGTCATGGTGCCGATGCGGCCGCTGCTGTTCACCAGCCCGGGCGCCCGCGACCGCTATTTCGCCCGACTGCGGCAGCAGCGAGAGGAGCGCTGGCAGGCGTTCGTCGAGCGGCTCGATACCGAGTGCGGCCCGCTGTTCGTGCCGCCGCGCGGCACCGAGAAGCTCGACGCCGATACCTGCCGGGCGGCCCGCGAGGTCCTCGCGCAACAGCGCGCCGACGATCTTCGCCGCCTGGAGGTCGAGCGCCGACGGGCGACCTTCCGGTAGCTGCGCAGGCACCGCGACAGCGTGCCGGCTTGCACCGCACGCCGTCAGACGGCATGGTTCCGACAAACCCTGCGGGAGGCGAGGGAGCCCATGAGGATCGGCATCGTTAAAGAGCGTCACCCCGGCGAGCGGCGGGTGGCGGCGTCCTCCGATACCGTCAAGCGCTACGTCGGGATGGGGCTGGAGGTCCGGATCGAGACCGGCGCCGGCACCACTGCGGCGGTGACCGACGCGGCCTACGAGGCGGCCGGCGCCAGCATCGTGAAGACCGCCAGGGAGGCGCTGGCCGATGCCGACGTCGTCCTCAAGGTCCGCAAGCCGTCGAGCGACGAGATCCCGCTGCTCAAGAAGGGCGCGGTGGTCATCGGCCTGATGGAGCCGTACCGCGACCGGGCGCTGCTCGAAGCGCTGGCCGCCCAGGGCGTGACGGCGTTCTCGCTCGAGATGGTGCCGCGCATCACCCGCGCGCAGTCGATGGACGTGCTGTCGTCGCAGTCGAACCTGGCCGGCTATCGCGCGGTGCTGGACGCCGCCGCCGAGTTCGGCCGCGCCTTCCCGATGATGATGACCGCCGCCGGCACCGTGCCGCCGGCCCGCTGCCTGGTGATGGGTGCCGGCGTCGCCGGCCTGCAGGCGATCGCGACCGCCCGCCGGCTCGGCGCGGTGGTGTCAGCGACCGACGTGCGGCCGGCCGCCAAGGAGCAGGTCGAGAGCCTGGGCGGCACCTTCGTCGCGGTCGAGGACGAGGAGTTCAAGCAGGCCGAGACCGCCGGCGGCTACGCCAAGGAGATGAGCGACGCCTACAAGAAGAAGCAGGCCGAGCTGATCGCCGAGACCATCAAGAAGCAGGACATCGTCATCACCACCGCCCTGATCCCAGGGCGGCCGGCGCCGGTGCTGGTCAGCGAGGACATGGTCAAGACCATGAAGCCGGGCTCGGTGATCGTCGACCTGGCGGTCGAGCAGGGCGGCAACTGCCCGCTCTCGAAGCCGGGCGAGGTGGTCGAGGCGTACGGCGTGAAGATCGTCGGCCACGTCAACGTGCCGAGCCGGATCGCGGTCGACGCCAGCGCCCTGTACGCGAAGAACCTGCTGAACTTCCTGACGCCGCTGGTCGACGCCGAGAGCAAGTCGCTGAAGATCGACGAGGGCGACGAGATCATCAAGGCGTCGATGATCGCCAAGGACGGCAAGGTCGTCAGCGAGGCGGTGCTGAAGCTGCCGCTCGAGGCCGCCCCGAAGGCGGCGGCACCCAAGGATGCCGCTCCGAAGGCGGCGGCGACGCCGAAGCCCAAGGCGGCGCCGAAACCCAAGGCTGCGGCCAAGCCCAAGGCGGCCCCCAAGCCGAAGAAGGCCGATAGCGGCGAGACCAAGGGCAGCGGGGCCGACGGCTCCGGCTCCGAGTCCTGAGGGAGGCGACGATGGCGGAGACTTCGCTTACCGAACAGCTGCGCGCGCTCGCCGAGCAGGCCCAGGCGCTGGCCGCCCAGGCCACCGAGGCGGCGGCGAGCGCCGGCCAGCAGGCCGTCGCGGCGGTTCCGGCCGCGCCCAGTCATGGCGGCGGCCAGTTCGACCCGTCGGTGGTCGGCCTCACCGTGTTCGTGCTGGCCTGCTTCGTCGGCTACTACGTGGTCTGGCGGGTGACCCCGGCGCTGCACTCGCCGCTGATGGCGGTCACCAACGCGATCTCGTCGGTGATCATCGTCGGCGCGCTGATCGCCGCCGGCCCGGCCCAGATGGACTTCTCGTCGATCATGGGGTTCTTCGCGGTGATCCTGGCGAGCGTCAACATCTTCGGCGGCTTCCTGGTGACCCAGCGAATGCTGTCGATGTTCCGGAAGAAGAAGTAAGAGCGTGGAGATGCATCCCAGCACGGCCTGCGTCGCGCCTGGACGGCAACCGGCCAGGAGCGGCGGCGAAGGCGATGCGGTGCATCGTCGAGGCGTCGCAACGCCGCCGGTGGCCGCCCAGACGCGACCCGCAGGGCCAGCCGTCCACGCCCGTCCGCGGCGTCGACCGGCTTGCCCGATGACACCACATCGCGCTGCGCCGCTCTCCTGGCGGACGGGCGCGGACGGCCGGCGCAGACCGCGCTGGGATACAGCTTCACGCTCTGAGCGGGGGGAAACTCGATGAGCGGCACGATCTCGGCCCTTCTCTACCTCGTCTCCAGCGTCTGCTTCATCATGGCGCTGCGCGGACTGTCGTCGCCGGAGTCGGCGCGCCAGGGCAACCTGTTCGGCATGGTCGGCATGGTGATCGCCATCGGCACCACGCTGGCGCTGCCCTCGGTGCTGTCCTACGAGACGATCATCCTCGGCATCGTCATCGGCGGCGCGATCGGCGCGTTCATCGCCCGCCGCATCCAGATGACGGCGCTGCCGCAGCTCGTGGCGGCGTTCCACAGCCTGGTCGGCCTCGCCGCCTGCTTCGTGGCGATCGCGGCGTTCTACCGACCGGAGGCCTACGGCATCGGCCAGACCGGGGCGATCGCGACCAACTCGCTGGTCGAGATGTCGCTCGGCCTCGCGATCGGCGCCATCACCTTCACCGGCTCGATCATCGCCTTCGGCAAGCTGCAGGGACTGGTCACCGGCAAACCGCTGGTGTTCTTCGGGCAGCATCCGCTGAACGCGGCCCTCGGCATCGCGGTGTTCGTGCTGATCGGCTGGATGATCGCCGACCAGAACCCGACCGCATTCTGGCTGATCTTCGCGGTGTCGCTGACGCTCGGCTTCCTGCTGATCCTGCCGATCGGCGGCGCCGACATGCCGGTCGTGGTGTCGATGCTGAACTCCTACTCGGGCTGGGCCGCCTGCGGCATCGGCTTCACCCTGGAGAACAGCCTGCTGATCGTCACCGGCGCGCTGGTCGGATCGTCCGGCGCCATCCTCAGCTACATCATGTGCAAGGGGATGAACCGGTCGTTCTTCAACGTCATCCTGGGCGGCTTCGGCGGCGAGACCGCGGCTGCCGCCGGCGGCCCGGGCGGCGACCGCAACGTGAAGTCCGGCAGTGCCGAGGACGCGGCGTTCATCATGGACAACGCCGCCTCGGTGATCATCGTGCCGGGCTACGGCATGGCGGTCGCCCAGGCCCAGCACGCGCTGCGCGAGATGGCCGACCTGCTGAAGAGCAACGGCGTCACCGTGCGCTACGCCATCCACCCGGTCGCGGGCCGGATGCCGGGCCACATGAACGTGCTGCTGGCCGAGGCCAACGTGCCGTATGACGACGTGCTCGAGCTCGATGAGATCAACCGCGACTTCGCACAGACCGACGTCGCCTTCGTGATCGGCGCGAACGACGTCACCAACCCGGCCGCCAAGACCGACCCGTCCAGCCCGATCTACGGCATGCCCATCCTGGACGTCGAGAAGGCCAAGACCGTGCTGTTCGTGAAGCGCTCGATGGCCTCGGGTTATGCGGGGGTGGAGAACGAGCTGTTCTTCCGCGACAACACCATGATGCTGTTCGGCGACGCCAAGAAGATGTGCGAGGAGATTATCAAGGCGATCGAGTGAGGGCGGTGGAGTGAGGGGGCCGGCCTGGAGAGCGCGCGAGCCGAACAGGAGCGTCTGGTCGCAATCTGGCAGCGCCTGAAGGGCGGGCGCGAGCTTCCGGATTGGGATGACTTCGACCCGACCGAGGTCAAGGGCCTGCTGCCCTACATCGTGGTGGTCGAGCTGGTCGGCAAGCCGGCGCGCTACCGCGTACGGCTGTACGGCACCGCGATTGCGGCGCTGCGCGGCGACGACCTGACCGGGCGCTTCCTGGACGAGCCGGGCGCCCTTCCCCCCGGCCTGTGGCCGCAGTTCAAGACGACCTACGACGAAGTGCTGAACGCCCGCGAGCCGGTGGCTCGCGTCGTCACCTACCGGCGGCTCTCGGATGAGACGCGGGAATGGCAACATTGCCGGGTCATCCTGCCGTTCACACGGGGCGCCGGTCCCGACATCGCGATCCTGCTGGTGGCGATCATTCCGATCGGCGAGATCGACGCGCGGCCCGAGGCGGGATCCGGGAGATGAACGGCAGCAACGCGACGGCAGAGCAAGGATGCGGCGGCGCGATCTCCTGATTTCGGCCCTCGGCGCGCTCGCCGGATGCGCGCGACCGCCCGAGCCGCCGCCGAGGCCGCCCGCGACGCCGGCCGTCCTGCCGCCGCCGCCGGTCAGGCCGGTGGTGCCGATCCGCGCCGACTACATCGTCGTCCGCAAGGCCGCTCACGAGATGACGCTGTACAAGGACGGCCAGGCGGTGAAGACCTACCGGGTCGCGCTCGGCACCGGCGGCCTCGCGCCGAAACGGCAGGCCGGCGACAACCGGGTGCCGGAAGGGCTGTACCGGATCGTCGGGCGCAACCCGACCAGCGAGTTCCACCGGTCCCTCGGCATCAGCTATCCCGAGCCGCGCGACGTCGCCGCCGCCCGCGCCCGCGGGGTCTCGCCGGGCGGGGGGATCATGATCCACGGCATCCGCAACGGCCTCGGCTGGCTCGGCCCGCTGCACCTGCGCGACGACTGGACCGCCGGCTGCATCGCGGTGACCGACGAGGAGATCGAGGAGATCTGGAACGCGGTGCCCGACGGCACCCCGATCCGGATCCTGCCGTAGGGGGCCTACGCCACCCTGATCCGCGCCGCCAGTTCCTGCAACGCCGCCAGCCCCGGCTCCTTGCGCGGCCAGGTCAGGCCGACGCCGTCGTCCTCGTGGCGCGGCAGGACGTGCAGGTGGACGTGCGGCACGGTCTGCCAGCCGGCCGGCCTGTTGGCCTGCAGGATGGTGATGCCGGCCGGCGCGAACGCCGCCTCGACCGCCCGCGCCACCTTGGCGGCGGTCCGGAACAGCGCGGCTGCCTGGTCGTCGGTCAGGTCCAGGATGGTGGCGCAGGGATGCGTGCTGGCCACGATCACGTGGCCCGGGTTGACCTGCCCGGCATCCATGAAGGCGATGGTGTCGGCGTCCTCGTAGACCTTGGCGCAGGGAATCTCGCCGCGCAGGATCCGTGCGAACACGTTGCCGTCGTCGTAGGCCATGGCTCCCTCCCCGGCTGTGCCCTTGCGTGGGTATCGCCGGCAGTGTACCCGGGCTCGCTTATTCCGGCGCCATCCCCTTGGCGGCCAGCTCGGCGACCGCCTGCTCGTTCTTGCCCAGATCCGCCAGCCCCATGCCGCGCAGCACGTGCGGGGCCTTGGTGAACTGGATGTTCTCGTAGCCGACGATCTCGATCCGGTTGCCCCAGGGGTCGAGGAAGTCGAGGAACCGTCCCGGCAGCACCTCGACGCCGGCGTCAACCAGCGCCTGGCGGACCGCCTCCTTGTCGGTCACCACCAGGCCGAAGTGCCGGCCGTCGTCGGCCGGCTGGGTCCGCCCCTTCTGCAGGGCCAGGAACTGGTCGCCGAGGTCGATGAAGGCGGAGTTCTCGCCCTTGCTGCGCAGCTCGAAGCGGAACAGCTTGCCGTAGAAGGCGAGTGCGGCGTCGATGTCGCCGACTTCCAGGGCGACGTGGTTGAACCCGACGGCGCGGGCGATCGGAGCATCGGTCATGGCGGTCCCTCCCGGACTGTCTGGCGCCTTCCGGCGCCCCTGACTCTGATATGCCCCAGCTCGATTTTATTGCAAGTCTATACTTGCTTTATTTTCGTCCGCCGCCGGTAGTGCGCGCGCGCCTTGGCCCGGTTGCCGCAGCCCTGCATCGAGCACCAGCGCCGCCGCGCGCCCCGGCTCTCGTCCAGGAACAGCCAGCCGCAGCCTTCGCCGGCGCACAGGCGGACGCGCCCGAGCCGGTCCGGGTCGGTCAGCAGCTCGGCCGCCGAGCGCGCAATGGCGCCGAGCAGCCCGTCGACGCCGCGGACCGTCCGGTCGGCCCAGACGACATCGCCGCCGGAGACCCGCAACCGTCGGGACTCCGGTGCCAGTTCCAGGTTCCGGTTGATGACCGCGATCGCGCCGTCCGGCACCGATTGTCCCCGCACCTTGGCGCGAAAGGCCTCCCACACGGCTTCGCGCAGCTCCCGCGCGCACTCCATATCGGCGGCGTCGGGCTCGATCTCGCCCGCCCCGACGATCCGTGCCCAGGCCGCAAAGGAGTCGGCGTCCAGCAGCAACTCGACGGGATGGTCGGAGTCGTGCCAATCGACGGTGTTCGCGAAATCGAGGCACAGCACGCCGCCGACCGGCCGGTAGCTCGCGGAGAGAGTCACGCTCGGGATCATGGGCCGAGCATAAGCAGGGCTCATCCCCGGCACCAGAATTTTTCACCGTTTAACCGGTTAAACGGTTTGACACCCGAAACCCCCGAAACTACCGTCCGCCGATGACCGACGTCCCCGCCGATCGCAGTCCACAGCCGACGTCCCCGATGCTCGCGACCTTCACCCGCGACGGCTTCGCCCGCGGCTTCCGGATGGCGACGCCGCTGGCGTTGAGCGGGGTGCTGTTCAGCGTCGCGTTCGGCGTGCTGGCGCGCGAGGCGGGACTGCCTCTCGGCTCGACGATCCTGATGAGCGCCACGGTGTTCGCCGGCGCCTCGCAGATGGCCGCCCTCGACCTGTGGTCGGCGGCGCCGCCGATCCTGGTGCTGGCGCTCGCGACCTTCGCCATCAACGTCCGCCACGTGGTGATGGGCGCCGCCCTGCGGCCCTGGTTCTCCAAGCTGCCGTCGGCGACCGCCCACTTCTCGCTCTGGTTCATGACCGACGCCAACTGGGCGATGTCGATGGCCGAGCACCGCAAGGGCGAGCGCGACGCCGCCATCCTGGTCGGCTCCGGCGTCGCGCTGTGGCTCGGCTGGGTGTCCGGCGGTGCGGTCGGCCACTTGGTCGGGGCGGCGCTCGGCGACCCGCGGGTGTTCGCCGCCGACGTGGTGGTGCCGGCGTTCTTCGCGCTGATGCTGACCCCGCTGTGGCCGGGCCTGGCCCGGGCCTGGCCGTGGGCGATCGCCGCCGGGGTCGCGGTCGCCGCGCACACGGTGCTGCCCGGTTACTGGCACGTCATCGTCGGCGGCCTCGCCGGCAGCCTGGCCGCCGCCTGGGCCGAGCGGAGGACGGCATGAGCGGCGAGATGCAGACCGTCGTCGCCATCCTGGTGATGGCGCTGGTGACCTACCTGACCCGGGTCGGCGGGTTCTGGCTGATGATCCTGGTGCCGGAGGGCGGGTTCGTGCGGCGCTGGCTGCATCACCTGCCGGGTGCGGTGATCATCGCGATCGTGGCGCCGATGGCCCTGGAAGGCGGCTGGGGCGCACCGGTGGCGATCGCCGCCACCGTGACCATGGCGATGCTGCGGCGCTCGGCCCTGATCGCCCTGTTCGGGGCTGTGGCACTGGTGGCAGTGTTGCGGCAGGTGATCTGACGGTAAAAGTCTCCGGGACTGCCAACCGGAGGACGCCATGGCCGCCGACGAGATCGACTACACCATCGAGGGCGACTTCTCGCCGATGCTGACCGTCACCCTGGATCCGGGCGAGGCGGTCCAGGCCGAAGCCGGTACCATGGTCATGATGGAGCCGGACATCGAGATGTCGACCGAGATGCCGGGCGGCTTCTTCGGCTCGATCCTGCGCAAGGTCTCCGGCGAGACTTTCTTCATGACGTTCTTCACCAACACCGGCCGGACCCGGCGCTCGGTCTCGTTCGCCTCGCCGATGCCGGGCCAGATCCGGGCCCTCGACCTGGCCGCCGAGGGCGGGGCGTTCTACTGCCAGCGCCGCTCCTACCTGGCGAGTGCAAAGGGCATCGGCATCACCATCGCGCTGACAAAGCGGCTGACCTCCGGCCTGTTCGGCGGCGAGGGCCTGATCCTGCAGAAGCTCGAGGGCGACGGCTGGGCGTTCCTGGCGGCCGGCGGCACCCTGGTCGAGCGTACCCTCGGCAAGGGCGAGCGGATCTCGGTCTCGACCGGCTCGCTGGTCGGGTTCTCGGCCGGCTGCGACTACGACATCTCGGTGCAGCGCGGCATCAAGAACCTGCTGTTCGGCGGCGAAGGCCTGTTCGTCACCCACGTCACCGGCCCCGGCAAGGTCATCGTTCAGACCCAGCCGATCGCCGACCTCGCGCTCGCCCTGCACGCTCTGGTCCCGAAGGAAAGCCATTCGGACTGAGCGGCATCGAGAGGGCAGCGCCATGCAATACGCGATCACCGTTCTGGCCGGGCTCGGCCTGGTCTACGCGGGCCTGCGGTTGCTCGCCCACAGCTACCGCCGGCTGGCCAGCCGACGCCTCGACGCCGCGGTCAGAAGCGGTATCGGCGGAACCCTCACCGCCTGGCTGGCCGGCATGGCAGCGGGTGCGGTCGCCCGCAACGCCGGCACCATCACGCTGACCGCCGCCAGCCTGCTGTCGACCGACGGCGCGCGCCCGTCGCGGGTGTTGAGCCTGATGAGCGGTGCGGCGGTCGGGACCGCGTTCCTGGTGTTCCTGGTTCCCGCCACGCCCTACGCGATGGGCGTCGGCGCCCTGATCGCCGCCGCCGTCCTGTTCCTGCTCGACGTCCGGCACGCGGACCAGGCCCAGTTCGCCGGCGAGGCGGTCCTGGCCACCATCATCCTGTTCGTCGGGCTGGTGACCGCGCGGTTCGGCGGCACGGCCCTGGCGGCCGACCCGGGTGCCGCCGACTGGCTCGTCGCCCTCGCCACACCGACCGCGGCCCTGCTGATCGGCCTCGTGCTCGGCGGGCTGACGGTTTCCGCCTGGCACCCGGCGATCCTGGCGATCGCCGTGGTCGAGCCCGGCGTGCTGGCTCCGGCGGCTGCCGCCCTCGCACTCGCCGGTGCCCTCGTCGGCGCGACGCTCGCCGAGTTCGCCCTGCTGCGCCGGCACGGCGGCACGCTCCGGCAGCTCGTGGGCGCCCAGGTGATCCCGCGACTGGTGGCCGCTGCCGTGGCGGGCGCCGGGCTGCTGGCGGCCGTCGGCGACGCGAGCGCGCTTCCGGCGGCGATTGCCGGGCTGCTGCGCCCGACCGACGCGTTCGGCCTGGCCGTCCTGTACCTCGCCCTGCAGGTCCTGACGGGCCTCTGCCTGTGGCTCTGGCTCGGGCCGCGGCTCGCCGCGCTGGCCGGGCGACGGCCGGACGGCGACGACGCCCTGGCGACGCCGCGCTACCTGTTCGATGCCGACGCGGTCGACCCGGAGACCGCCCTCGACCTGATCCGGCGCGAGCAGGACCGGATCGTCCCGCATCTCGCCCGCGTCGTGGAATCGGCGCTGCCCGAGAACCGCGGCACCGCGACCGGGCGGGCCGAGGCGACGACCCGGGGCATCGCCGCCCTCGGGCAGGCGATCGACCGGTTCACGACGGACCTGATCGACCGCAGCCACGAGCGCCGGCCGGTGGCGCGGGCGACCCGGGCGGTGATCCGGACCAACGCGCTGATGGAGCTGAACACCGCACTCTCGGAGTTCGCGGTCCTGGCCCATGTGGCCGCGGTCTCTCCGGCGATCGCCCCGATCGTCGACGCCATGTCGGAGAGCCTGCACGCGCTGGTCACCGCGGTCGGCGAGGCGCTCGGCGACGACCGCTCCGGCGACGACCTCGCCCTGGCGCGCGCCCTCACCGACGACCGCTCCGGCATCCTGCGGCGGCTGCGCGAGAAGGTGGGCCGGTCCGACGACCTGATCGAGACCGAGGACCTGGGCTTCGTCTACCAGATGACCGGCGTGCTGGAACGCAGCGTCTGGCTGCTGCGCCATCTGGTCGACGACGAGGCGGCCCGCCCCACGACGTCCTAACCCCGGCTGTCGTCGGCCCGCAGGAACCGGCCGGCGATACTGGCCTCCATCCGCACCATGTAGTCGCGCGCCGCCACCATGTGCTCGGCCATGATCTCGCGGGCCGCATCGCAATCCCCGGACTTCAGCACCCGCATCAGCCGGATCTGGTAGTGCAGCGCGGTGTCGCGCAGTGCCGGGTGCGGCGCATCGTAGATCCGCCGGCACACCACCATCTCGCGCAGCAGGGTCTGCAGGAAGCCGCAGAACAGCCCGAGCACCGGGTTCGGGCACAGCTCGGCCAGCACGCTGTGGAAGTCGAGCTCGGCCATGCGCTGGGCGTACTCCTCCTCGCCGGTGCTGGGCGGCGCGTCGTAGACCCGCATCGTCCGTTCCAGCCGCTCGAAGTCGGTCTCCGAGAGTCGGCCGGCGACCGAGGCCGCCAGCTCCGGCTCCAGCTCGCAGCGCACGTCGTAGATGTCGGTGATGGACGGTGTGCGGAACAGGAAGTAGTTGGACAGCAGCGCCATCGCCCGCTGCGGACCGATCTCGGTCAGGAACACCCCGCCGCCCGGCCCGGTGCGGGTGCGGATCAGGCCCTGCGACCGGAGTGCGCTCAGCGCCTCGCGGATCGAGCCCTTCGAGGCCCGGAACTGCTCCATCAGTTCGCGCTCGGCCGGCAGTCGTTCGCCGGGCCGCAGGCCGCGCTCGTAGATCATGTCCCTGATCTGCTCGCTGATGGTCTCGCGCCGGCGCTGCCGCGAGGGCATCAACGGCTTCGGAACGGCCTCGTCAGTCATCGGCGCCCGAGACGGTTCCATCCAGGGGGTGCCAGCAGGCCGCCGCGCTACCGCCATTTGCCTTCAGCGCCGGACGCCGCTCGCGGCAGGTCGCTTCGGCGCGCGGGCAGCGCGAGGCGAAGGCGCAGCCGGCCGGCGGGTTCAGCGGATCCGGCAGCTCGGCCGGCTCTGCCTCGGCCTCGATCCGCCGGCCGCCCGGCGTCGGTGCCGACCGCATCAGCAGCGCGGTGTACGGGTGACGCGGCCGGGCGAACAGGTCGCGCGCCGTGCCCAGTTCGACGATCCGCCCGAAATACATCACCGCCACCCGGTCGCAGACGCTTTCGATGACGCTCAAATCGTGGCTGATGAAGACGTAGGTCAAGCCGAATTCGCGTTTCAGCCGGTCGAGCAGGTTCAGGACCTGGGCCTGGACCGACACGTCGAGGGCCGACA
>Ga0209475_10000574_pt1 | contig 68536 bp, 43 predicted proteins | sample tdDd471_FD_187128 | JGI IMG/M metagenome (GOLD analysis project Ga0209475, IMG submission 187128) | Marine sediment microbial communities from the Atlantic coast under amendment with organic carbon and nitrate - tdDd47.1 (SPAdes)... | ecosystem: Environmental > Aquatic > Marine > Coastal >... | reverse complement strand
CTGCCGAATACAATTTCGACCATCTGACTTTGCCTGATAAACGCCTTTATCCGCCGTATTGATTAAAAAGTTTTGAATTTGGTCGGCATTGTCAAACGCTTGAATCTCTGGGTCCCAATTACTAATGCCAATTGAAATGGTAACGTTAAAAGTATCTTGTAAAGTATCTTTAATTTTTATCGATGAAACTTCACGCCTTATCCTCTCGGCAATTTCAAAAGCATGTTCGTTGTCACAGTCGGGTAACAATACGGTAAACTCTTCGCCACCAAAGCGCGCTAACGTATCAGACTTTCGTAACAAAGGCATTATGCAAGTGGAGACCGCGCGAAGGGCTCGGTCGCCTACAAGGTGGCCGTGCTGATCGTTGATTTTTTTAAAGTGGTCAAGGTCAATAAATAGTACGGAAATTGGGGTGATAGCTCGGCTAGCGCGAGCGATTTCTTTGGCTAAAGATTGAAAAAAGTAACGGCGATTTTTGGCGCGCGTTAAAACATCAACCAGACTCAGGTGAATGTATTTTTCCTGACTAATTGAATTTTCAATACAGACACTAATAATAGAGGCCAGATGTTGTAAAAAATTTGTCGCTAGTCCCTGATGAAAACGATTCATATCGCGACTACCCAAATGCAGACTGCCGATGAGTTGGTTTCCACGGGTCAGGGGTAATTGTGCGACACTTTTACTTTGCGATGGCTGGTTGGTAAACAGTTTTTCAATGATTGCAGGATCTTGATTGAGTTCCAGTCGAATCGCACTATAGTAATAGGGTTTTAAAGCGAGGAAATCATCAACATAATGAAGATTAGGGTAATCCAGTTCACCATAAATTTCATTGACCAGATGGCGGATTTCATTTTCGGGGTCAATCAAAACCAATTCCACCTGACTGAGCCTTAACTTGACTTTTAGATCAGTTAAAATTCGTTTGAGTAAACTGTCATAAGTTCGCGACTCAAGAAAATAAAGTTCGAGTTCGTAAAATCGTTCCTGGGTTTGTTGATTATTTTTCGCGCTATCAATTAACTGGTCGAGCGTTGCTTTTAAACGGAGGTTTTCTGCCTGAATGCTGGATTTTTGTGCATGACTCTGCTGGCCGTTGTCGATTTCGCTTTGGGAATTCGGTTTTTGGCACAAATGGGCTAGCTTATCCAGATTATCCATTGATCAATAATGTAATTTATTATGTTTGTTTATCATTAAAATTCTACAAGAGTAGCAAGCTCAGGTTGCCGTCTTAACATTACCTTGTCAATTCTGGTTTGTTAATTGCGGCTTTTTAATTCTGGCCTATGTTGCAGATTTCCAGCTAAATAGGCCTACAAGCGCTGCTCCCACTCGCTTCTACTAAATAAAGTATTCACCAAGTGTGGCCAATTGTGACATAAAAATCGACCTTCTTCTGTGAAATTCTGACCAAATGTGATCGGAGAGCGTGCAATTAACAGAAAAAATCCGCAAGCTGCGATATCTCGCAATGCTTCATCGCAACGAAATTTATGGTATAAATGAACTAATTGAACCTATACTTAATCTAACAGGCATTGCCTTCTAACGCAGAAACTCATGGCCGATAACGATACTGACACCGATACCGAAACTGACGCAGCTACTGATACCAAGGTATTGGATAGTAAAGTCACCTGGTCGTCTCGTAAAATTGACGAAAGAGGCCCCAGTGAGCGGCGTACTGGCCAAGATCGTCGTCAGATGAAAGGGCGGGTTATCACGGTTCCTGATATGCGCTCCGGCATTGATCGACGAAGCGGAGAAGACAGGCGCAAAGTTCGTCTGACAATAACCGGCCGCGCAATGGATATTGGCTAAGCTGGCTCTTTGGTCAGTTCGCAAAGCTTTTTTAGTCGTTTTTGATATACTACTTGATCAAGTAGTGCTTTCCTTGGTAGTATTTCACCGTTGAAGATAACGGCCGCTAAATAGTGCCAATGATTGATATTTTGTCACATCTCGTGTGACAGAACTATCAGGCTCAGATTTTTCTCCACAAGAAAGTTTATCGTCACTGAGCTGGCTCCTATTGGTATTATTTCGATAATTGGCGTTCTAAATCACAGGGGCGTGAGGCTTAACCACATAGGACAAAACAGATCCCCGGAATATCAGGTTTTGGTTGAGTCCGCGGTTCACTTTTTGTCAAAAGATCGTGTTAAAGCCGTCGACCGTTGGTTATCGAGGTCGTTATTTTCAGCTTTGTTTTATTCCAGATGCTTTTAGGTCGAGACGATTAGGTCTGGCTTTTAGTCTGCAACAAAATCCATGGTAAGATGTGAATAGTCAAAAAGCATTCCAGCTAAATTTTTGTGCGATAAATCTGAAGGGTGTTGGTGACATTTTACCTCTCCTTAAAATTAGGCCTGTAGGTAAAAATGGACTACAAACAAAAAACAAACAAAATACAAAAAACAAACATAATTCAAAAAACAATATAGCCCGGCGTAACGATGGTAAAATCAACCCGAAACACAATTAGAATTTAAAATTAATTCAGGTGATAAAATGGAATCTTGGATCTCAGGTTTAGATCAGCAAATGATTTTTCTTGCGCTAAACGGTGTGATGGTTTTGCTTTTGACTATTGTCGTTTACACGCTGAAAAAACTGAATCGGCATAATGTGAGCGAGAAAATAGATTTAGCCGTCGAGCAAATTCTTCGTGCGCAAAATGAAGCGCAAAACGCACACGATGAAAAACAGCTGAATGCACAACAGCGTTTATTTGATACTTTGATGCAGGACCGTGAAAAACAACTGGCTTCACTGACCCAGCTGAGGCTTGAATTGGAAAAACGATTTGCCGATTCGAGCGTTGCACTGACCAACAACATTCAGGAATTTAAGCACCAGATGGTCGAACGCTTTGAGCAACTAAAAAGTACCTCAGCGCGCTCAATCGCAGAGGGTCAACAACAGGTTGCGACTAGCGTGAATCAGTTTGGTGAAAAAATAAACCTGTCTATGGAGCAACACCAAAATCAAACGCGCGAAACTATTGCGGCACATATACGTCAAGGCATAGAAACCTTGAGAAAAGATCTGGACCGCAGCATTAAACAACAAAACGAAACGCTCACCCAAAGCATCAGTCGCTTGACTGATCGCACGGATAATCGCTTAAAGGAGATTAGCGGTCAGGTCGAACAGCGTCTTTCCGAAGGCTTTGAAAAAACCACTCAAACTTTTAATGACATCTTGAAACGATTGGCTTTAATCGATGATGCGCAGAAAAAAATTACTGAGTTATCTGGAAACGTGGTTAGCCTGCAAGAAGTACTTAATGATAAACGCTCGCGTGGCGCCTTTGGCGAAGTGCAGCTTAAGGCGCTAATCGCCAATACTATGCCAGAAAGCCATTATCAGATGCAGCAGAAACTGTCGAATGACAAGATAGCAGATTGTATGCTTTACCTGCCTGATCCTACCGGGCAAATTGCGATAGACGCAAAATTTCCGCTCGAAAGTTATCGTAAAATGACTGATATTTCGCTCGCTGATGCAGACCGTAAAGAGGCGAGCAAGCAGTTTATGCGGGATATTAAAAAGCACATTAACGATATTGCCAATAAATACATTATTCCGCCTGAAACGGCCGATGGTGCGGTAATGTTTATTCCGGCGGAAAGCGTCTTTGCGGAAATTCATGGCCATTATCCAGAACTTGTTGAATTTGCGTACACCTGCAAAGTCTGGATGGTGTCTCCGACGACATTGATGGCTATTTTAACAACCGCCTCGGCCGTCATTAAGGATGAGCAGACGCGAAAACAGGTACATATTATCAAAGAACACCTTTCGGCCCTTGGACGTGATTTCGTTCGATTTCAAAGCCGTATGGAAAACTTATCCCGCCATATTGGATTGGTCAGCAAAGATGTTGAGCAAGTTCATGTGTCCGCTCGTAAAATCTCTTCGCGCTTTGAAAAAATTGATCGGGTGGAACTCTCTCACGATGAGCAAGAAAAAGCGTCACGCTCACTAGAAAAGCCCACCGAGAATCTTTCCGAAGAAGTCAACTAGTTGATTTTGATTAAAAAACGGCCATTTTCATGATATCTGTCGCAAAACCGAGTATTTACTCAACAGATAGATAAATATCGGCTATATTTTAGATTATGTTTAGACGAAATTAAGGTAGTAGCTTTGCCAATAGCTCATTCGACTATGGAACAACTAGAAAAGCTGGAAATAACTTATCAAACAATCGAACTTCCGGAAGAAATGGATTTTCAAGCGATTGGGCGATATCTCAATGATGATGTCGATAAGTTTCTAAGAGTTGCCGCGCTGAATGATGGGTCGAGAACCATCATGGCGGTTTTGCCTTTTACGGCGCTGCTTGATATTAAAGCATTGGGCAATCAGACCGGTTCTGAATTTCACGCGTTAACCGCAGCGCAAACCAAGGACCTGTTTAAGAGCGCGGTTCATCCCAGCCGTCCGCCCGTTCCCGAACTGGTAAAGTGTCGCACAATTGTTGATGCCAGTGTGATGGAGATGTCTCAGGTCATTATTGAAAGTGGTCATCCCAAGACTTTAATCCAGCTTGATCAACAGGGCATAGAGAAACTCTTTGGTGACTGTGAAAGCCATGATTTTGCCGCAGGTCGCGATCGACTTTACGCCGGCCGCGACGCAGAGACTAGTTCGCCTGATCTGGATGTGAGCTTCACGCCGATTCGATTGCGTCAACGAATTGATGATACTTTTGATTTGCCGGCGATGCCGGAAATTGCCCAAGATATTATGAAATTAAGGGTGGATCCCAGTGCCGATGCCACCAAATTAGCTCAAATCGTTTGTCGTGACCCTTCTTTAGCCGCCCAGGTCATCAGTTGGGCCAGTTCACCTTATTATGGCTATCAGGGAAAGGTCGATTCGGTTGAAACGGCGATAGCGCGGGTTCTCGGTTTTGAATTAGTCATGAATCTGGCGCTCGGCATTTCCATTGGCAAATCGCTTAAAGTACCCATGGACGGACCACTCGGCGTCAGAGAATTTTGGAAACAATCGATTTATTGTGCCAGTTTGTCGGAAAAGCTTTGTCGTGCGATCCCGATTAAACAACGTCCAGAGCGAGGACTCATTTACCTGAGTGGTTTACTTCATAACTTTGGTCATTTGCTGCTTGGCCATATCTTTCCGCCACAGTTTGGTCTGGTCAACGAGACTATCTTAGCGAATCCGCACATATCCGTAGAAGATATTGAATTCTATATTTTGGGTGTGACCCATGAAGAAATTGGCGCCTGGTTGATGCAAAACTGGCATATGCCAGATGAGTTAATAGTCGCCGTGCATCGCCACCATCAAGAAGAATTCTGGAGTAAGCACGCGGTGTATTCCAATATTGTTCTGGTCGCCAATCGATTACTTAAACGAATTAATATCGGTGACTCGCTCGAAACGGAAATTCCCCAAACCACGCTTGAGCTTTTGTCACTCGATTACGACACGGCTGAATCTGCGTTGCGAGATATCGAACTGGAATCAGAAACACTCGATATCATGGCCAAACAATTGGTGGCTTAAAAGGATTAGTGAGTTTCCAACCACCTGAGCGATATTTACGTCATATAATTCAGTTAGAGTTCAGTTTAAATCGATTAAGCTTTGTCCCATGTATTTCAGGCGCTAATTTGTCGTATCTGCCGAGTGCGAATAAGCCTCGGCGGGCGAAGTAGGCTAGGTCGTAAATGCATGTTATAGTTACCTTTTTATCATCAATCCGAGTGAATAATGAAAAATCTCTGCTTTTTGCTGTTGTCAATTGTACTGTTTTTGTCCTCAGGGATAGACGCGGCAGAAAGAGGTAAGTCGAGCAAGGATGATTGCAAACTGATTTCCAGCAGCGATGCGATTAAAAAAGCGAAGCGCCAGGCAGACGGTAAAGTCGTTAGCGTCAAGCTTAAACGCGCCGGCGCAAAATCGGTTTACCGAGTTCGTGTTCTAACGGACGGTAAAAAAATGAAAAACATTACCGTAAAAGCTTGTCGCTAACTGAAAAGATACCAATATGAAAGTTCTGATAGTCGAGGATGAACAGCGCCTCAGGGAAAACCTCATCAGCTCGTTTAAAGACGCTGGATTTGCCGTAGAAGCCGCAGACACTGGTGAAGATGGATTGTTTCTAGCAGAAGAATACCCCATTGACGTCGCAGTGGTCGATATTGGGCTTCCCGGAATGTCGGGTTTGGAAATGATCGGGGAATTACGTAATAAAGGTAATCAACTCCCCATTATTGTCCTGACGGCACGCGACTCTTGGCAAGATAAAGTTGAAGGTTTGTCCACTGGCGCAGATGACTATATGGCTAAGCCATTTCAGTTTGAAGAGCTATTGGCCCGTTGCAATGCACTTTTGCGTCGCACCGCCGGTTATGCTTCGCCGACGATTAAATTTGCCGATATTGAAATTGATACCATGGCACAATCGGTCACTAAAGCCGGCGCGCTAGTCGAGCTAACCGCTTATGAATACAAGGTCATTGAATACCTGTTTCTTAATCCGAAAAAGGTGGTGTCCAAAACCGAGTTGACCGAACATATTTATGATCAAGATTTTGACCGCGACAGTAATGTACTTGAAGTTTTTGTCGGTCGTTTGCGCAAGAAAATTGATCCTAATCAGTCGCTAAAAATTATTCAAACCCTTCGCGGCCAGGGCTATCGACTGAATCCTGAATATCTCGATTAATTAATGCATTCCTGGTCACTTAAAAAACGCATGACAGTGGTGAGCACCGTCGTTCTGGTGCTCGCGTTTTCCACTATCTATTTTATTACCAAGTCAGCCTATACCATCGCCAGTAAAAGTCGTATTCAACAAAGTTTGGAGGCGCAAATTTACGCGCTCATGGCCGTCGCCGAAGAACGGGACGGACAATTATACTTACCCGAAGTCATGCGTAATGATCGTCTCAATCATTTAAATTCCGGATTAGTAGCATACGTGCTTGATGTTGACGGCGATCTTATATGGCGTTCGAAGTCGAGCGATATTTACAGTGTATTGCCCGATATTTCGCTCGACTATTCGCTAACAAAAATGAGTGAATCCCGGCTGGAAAATCGTCGTATGTTCTGGATTGGCGACACCATAATTTGGGAACATGAAAATGGCATGGAAGGGGAGTATCTGTTTTTAATTGGTGAAAAACAGACGTTATTAAGCGCATCGGTGCGAAAGTTTAAACGAGAAGTTTTGGTATGGTTATCGCTAACAGCGGTCGTTCTAATATTCGTTCTTGGTTTTGCGCTTAATTATTCGCTGAAACCGCTTCGCAGAGCACAAAAACAAATTGAGCAGGTGGGTGCCGGTGATGCAGAAAAAGTCGTTGGTGAATTTCCCGCTGAACTTCGTCCTCTAACTGACAGCATTAACCAGCTGTTAGAAAGTGAAGCGCAGCAAAAGTCTCGCTATCGAGATACCTTGGGCAATCTCGCTCATAGTTTGAAAACGCCATTGGCCGTGATTAAAAGTGAAATCCATCAGCTCCATGATTCGGATCATCAAGGCCAATTACAAAAACAGATTGAACGCATTGATGATATTGTCAAATACCAATTAAATCGTTCCGTTGTGACAGCCGGACAGACAATGAAAAGAAAGTCTGAGGTTGAACCGGAGCTGACTAAAATTATCGATGCTCTAAAAAAAGTGCACCGAGAAAAGCAGTTACAAATTGAAGCCAAGGTTCAGGCAGGCTGTTTTTTTCCTGGCGACCAAGGAGATTTAATGGAGCTCGTTGGAAACTTGGCGGACAATGCATGTAAATGGGCCAATTCAAAAGTACTAATTACAGTCACGCAAGACGCTAAACGACTGATGATAAATGTCGAAGATGATGGTGGTGGCGTTCCCGCGGAAAAACGCGCGTTGATTCTAGACCGCGGAAAGCGTCTCGACCAACAAGCTGAAGGGCAGGGGCTGGGTTTGTCGATAGTAATGGATATAATTAAAACCTACCAAGGGGAAATCTCGATTAAAGACAGTGCCCTCGGCGGTGCTGATTTTGAACTTCGAATTCCGGATTGAAATACACCATTCGGAAAATTCCCTTCATCCCACCTTGAATTAATCGCTTTAGCTATATTTAAGTCTTCCTTAAGCAATTCTTAAGTTTAAATTAGTAAAATTTGTTCATCGTAGTAGTTACAGATGAACTATTAAATGAAAAATTCAAGATTGTTGTTCCAATCGCCATTTTCCCCTTTTTTTTACTTTTCTGGAAGCGTCATACTAACTTTGACCTTGAGTCGAATCTTATTGAGTATGTGGCAATCAGACAGAGTTTCAGCGGCAAACGGCTGGATTGAGGTTTTGATTCAAGGTGTTAGAGTAGATATTTCCTCAATTTTTACTTTAATAGCGATTCCTTTGTTTATCTCCTGCTTTATCGGTAAAAATAAAGTTATCGTAAAATTTTGGAGCTTCATTACTAATAGTATTTTAACAATTCTATTTTCGACCTATGTGTTTATGGAGTTGGCAACGCCCAGCTTTATCAATGAGTACAACATTAGGCCCAATCGCATTTTTATCGAATATCTTGAATACCCCAAAGAAGTCTTTTCGATGTTAGTCAAAAGCCACGGAATTCAATTGGGATTTTCGATGGTATTGACTTTTATCTTAGGATTGGTATTTTGGAAATTTTTAAGCAGACGTATGCAAAAGGTTCGCGCTTTCCCATTGATGTGGCGTTTACCAGCGTTTGTTCTGGCTGTTGTAGTATCAGTCTTCTTGTCTCGTTCTACCCTCGGACATCGTCCGCTTAACCCCGCAATGGTATATTTTTCTACCGATCCGTTGGTTAATTCTCTTACTTTAAACTCTTTACATTCAGTGGGATTTGCGGCTAAACAGATGATGTCTGAAAAAGAAAGCATATACATTTATGGCCATCTATCTAAAGATGAAATAGTGCAGAACGTTAGAAAATTTAAAGGCGTGGATGGTTTACCCATTTTTGACCCGACTATCCCAACATTGGCCAAGCAAAAGAGTAGTTACACTGGCAAGCAGAAGAATATTGTTATTATTCTTGAAGAAAGTTTAGGTGCCCGGTTTGTTGGTTCGTTGGGTGGACTACCTTTAACGCCAAACATCGACAAACTAAAAAAAGAAAGCTGGTTTTTTACTTCTATGTTTGCCACTGGCACGCGTTCGGTTAGAGGTATCGAAGCCGTCACAACAGGCTTCACACCGACACCAAACCGTGCTGTAGTTAAATTAGACAAGTCGCAAAACAATTTTTTTACTATTGCAGAACTCCTGAGTAGAAATGGGTACCATACCGAATTTATCTACGGAGGCGAAGCCCACTTCGATAATATGAAAGGATTTTTTCTTGGTAATGGCTTTCAATCAATTATCGAAGAAAAAGATTATCAAAACCCGGTGTTTAAAGGTTCGTGGGGTGTTTCTGATGAAGATCTATTAAATAAGGCACATAATCGATTCTCACAATTAAAATCCGATGATAAGCCGTTTTTTAGCCTCGTATTCTCTTCGAGTAACCACGATCCCTTTGAATATCCTGATAATCGGATACAAAGGTACGATACACAGAAGCATACTCGCCACAACGCTATAAAATATGCAGATTGGGCGATCGGCGACTTCTTTAATAAAGCTAAAAAGTCAAACTATTGGGAAGATACCATTTTCCTAATTATAGCTGATCACGATGCGCGCGTTATGGGTAAAGACCTGGTTCCACCTAAATCATTTCATATTCCAGCATTAATCTTAGGTAAAGATATTCCAGCTAAAGTTCATGAAAATATTGTTAGCCAAATCGACATGCCTCCTACCTTGTTATCTTTGGCGGGAGTTGAAAACTTTAGTCCAATGTTAGGAAAAGATCTCACTCAACAGGCTAACTTAGAAAGCAACGAAGCGATTATGCAGTATGCTGAGAACTTCGGCTACCTCACCGAAAATCAAATGATTATATTACAGCCGAATAAGCCTGCATTGAAATATAAATTTAATAAAAATTCGTTTGAACTTGAATTTGATGAGATAGCAACAGAGCAAGAGCACACCTTTGCGTTAGCGATATCTTCCTGGGGAGGCCTTGCTTATTCACAAAATTTATATAGATTGCCGGACGAGAGCGTCATTGAGTTATTTGCTGGGATTGCTGATGAAAATAAATAAAAAAATAATCTTTGTATAATCACAATAATTTGAGTTGCGCGCAATAGTCGTTCGCTCGTTCTTTAATCGATAAAGAGATAATTTCATGTTTAGTGCGAAAAAAAGATTTAGAGCAAGAAAAACCGTATATTTTTTAATGGTTTCTCTCTTCGTTCTAATTGTTGTCTTTGTTCTGCTAGTAAATTATGTAGATTCTAAGCTAGCAAATAAGACGCTAAATATTGACTTTGATCCGTGCCAAAAAATATGGGCTACTCGAGGATTGGTAGCGAATGGTTTGGAAACTCCGAAATACGGGAATTCAGTTGCTACTGTGAATGCTGCTTTTGATGCTGGAGCAAAAGGAACCGAAGTGGACCTATTCTTTGACCCATCATTAAACAGATACGTAATTTCGCATGATCGACCTTATAACTTAAAAGAGGGAAAACTATTAACGTTAGAGGAACTTTTACGACGGGTCGATGCTAAACATTTTTTTTGGTTGGACCTTAAGAAAATGAGTCGCCTCAATAATGCTGAATTATCTCAAGCAGTTAGTAGGTTAAATGAGGTAACTCAGTTCAATCAGGTTAAAAGCCGCCTCTTCATCGAAGGTGAAGATCCTATTAATTTGGCATTTTTTAAAGATGCAGGTTTTAACACGATATTTGATACACAGCCCTTACCAGAAAAATATCTCACGAGCTATTTTGTGGTCAATATTTACAAAATAGTCTTTTATTTTAATGGTTTTACAGTTATGGCAATGAAAGCGGGTGAGAGCGGCTCACCGATTTTTGGTGAGAAAGTGAGCAAATTAACAAAGAATGTTCCTATGTTCATTTATCACACACCTGATAATCAGAAGTTACTTGAAAGCTTACTAACTAAACCGCAAGTTCAAAGTATTATTTTAAGAGACCATAGCCTAAATAAATATACCATGAATGGTTGCTCGAACGATTTTGTAAACGCTCTAGAGCGGACTGGACATTATCATGACTAAAATATTAATAGGCGTATTTAATGTATTGCTATATTTTTACCTGTTGTCAGGTATGGAGAATTTTTTTAGATTAAGTACCTGGCTTAACGTCTTAGCCATATACTCCATAATGTTCTATCTAACTATCGTTTTTGCGAATAAAACTCCTTTAACTAAATATAAGAACCTATCATTACCTGTTGCTAAATTGTTTGTAACTTTCATTATTAGTCTATCAGTAAACGTGTTTTTCGTGGTGTTTTTTGAGTCTGTCGTGGGTATGAACGTGATATGGTCAGAAATATTTGCTTTGGTTATGGCGTTTATGTATATCGGCTCAATTGAATTGATGTATGGTTTAACTAATGGCAAAAATTAGGTGCCAAAAATAAAGTGTTAAGTTAATCTTCAGTGGCTCTTAAGGATAATCAGGTACAATCCTGTTTCACAAAGTTTGGTGATTAAAGGTGTAGAATGAGTTTGACAACAATTTATCCAGGTAGTAATCCTGAATTATTGCTTTCTGTGATTGTCCCCGTTCATAACGAGGCACAGGTTTTAGGTGAGTTTAATCGACGTCTCGCCATTGTTCTAGACAATCTTCCGGTTAAGAGCGAAGTAATTTATATTGACGATGGAAGTACTGATAACAGCGTCAAAATTTTAAGAAAGTTGTCTTTCATAAAAGCCGAAAAGTCAGTAATAAAATTAAGTCGAAACTTTGGGAAAGAGGCGGCTATGTGTGCAGGCTTGAGTAAATGTAATGGCGATGCTGTTATTTTTCTCGATGCTGATCTACAAGATCCCCCTGAGTTGATTCCATCGATGATTATTAAGTGGCGGCATGGATTTGATGTCGTTAATATGCAACGTCGAACTCGCGCTGGCGAAAATTGGTTCAAAAAATTTTCCGCGCAAATGTTCTATAAAATAATTAATCAATTATCGGATACCAATATACCCGAAAATGTTGGAGATTTCAGATTAATAAGCCGCAGAGTTGTTAATGAACTGCTTAAACTTCCCGAAAGAAACCTGTATATGAAAGGATTGTTTGCCTGGCCGGGTTTTAAGCAAACAATCATTCAATTTGATAGAGAACCGCGTTGGTCGGGTAGTACCAAATGGAATTATCCTAAATTAATTGGTCTTGCTATTGATGGCATTACGTCTTTTAGCACGAAGCCGCTACAATTTGCCACTTGGTTTGGCGCGATCACTGCTATAGCGGCTTTCGTTTATGGCGGCGTAGTCGTGGCTAAAACCTTAATTTTTGGTGAAGCAGTAGCAGGTTACCCATCTTTAATGGTCGTTGTCCTTACGCTTGGTGGCATTAACCTACTCGCGATAGGCATTGTAGGATCATATATAGGAAGAATATTTCAGGAAGTTAAGGCGAGGCCAAATTTTATTATTCAAGATTTCGAACGAAAAGCAGACTCAAAACCAAGCGACTTAGCCAAATTAGTCCAATTGATTAAAGAACAATGACTTTGGACAATCGTTGGCATTTTCTTGGATTGATGTTACTTATTGTGACGGCGAGACTAGTATCGATGTCGGTCTTGCCATTAATGGATACAACGGAAGCCAGATATGGTGAAATCGCGAGATTAATGGCGGAAACCAATAACTGGATTACGCCATTTTTTGATTACGGAATTCCCTTTTGGGGCAAACCACCTTTACATACCTGGGCAAGTGCGACTGGCATTAAGTTATTTGGATTAAACGAGTTCGCAATCAGAATTCCTCATTTGCTCGTCAGTTTAACGACATTATGGATTGTAAGCTTTCTCGCTAAAAATAGAGGGTTAAATGTTTATGTTGTTAGTCTAGTTGCTATCTCGTCCTTGGCTTTTTACTTGGCGTCTGGTGCAGTAATGACAGATGCTTTGTTATGCTTATCCTTGACTGTTTCTCTAACTGGATTTTATTTGGGCTGGTATGGCGATAAAAAGTGGGCTTACATTAGTTTTATAGGTCTTGGATTAGGAATGTTAGCAAAAGGTCCTGTTATCGTCGTATTGCATGGTCTTACAATTCTTCCCTGGTTGCTTTTTAATTATAGTTTTTTTGAAGGCATCAGACTGTTTTTAAAGCGGATTCCAGTATTTTGGGGACTGCTAATTGTTTTTGCGATTGCTGGTCCTTGGTATATGCTTGCCGAGCAAGCGACTCCAGGTTTTTGGGAGTATTTTTTTGTCGGGGAGCACTGGTTGCGATTTTTTGAAAGCGGTTGGAAAGGCGACTTATATGGCACGGCTCACAATGAAATAAGAGGGGTGATTTGGATTTTTTGGGTCCTTTCAGCATTTCCCTGGTCCTTTTATATTTTTTACAAATTGCTTTTAGACAAAAAGAAAAATTCGGTTGGCGCTTCAGAAAATAATAAGCAATGGATCAGTTTCATCGTACTCTGGATGATTTCACCGATGATTTTATTTACGTTTGCCGGCAATATTCTCGCTATGTACGTGCTGCCAGGACTTCCCGCATTAAGCTTATTAGTGGCTAGCAGAACCAACACAGGCGACAATAAAACCATAATCGGTTTAAGCTTAATTACTCCAGCTTTGTTCCTATTTTTCTTTATCTTTCAAGTGTACAACGAGAACTATCAAAAAAGCGATAGACTCTTGATTGAATACGCTGATAAGGAAATACCACTTTATTATTGGCAAAAGCCTTCGTTCTCAGGTCGTTTCTATAGTCAGGGTAAGGTGGAATTGTTAGATCAGCATTCACTTAAACGAATCAAACATTCAAGTTTCAATCTCGTTAGTGATGAAAGAAACGTACAAAATCTGGTCGTTAATTTTCCAATCCAATGCCGTTTTCAAATAGAAAGCAAGAAAAACAGACTATACCTGTGTACAAAAATCTAGCCCGGATAAAGTTTTTGAAATTTCTAGTTGTTGGAGGAGGCGCATTTTGTTTAGATGTGAGTTTGTTTACCTTCTTCTACCACTGGCTAGACGTTAATGTTTATGTCGCTCGCGCGCTGGCGTTTATGGCCGCCGTGGTTGTAACTTGGTCAGGTAACCGACGCTATACCTTCAAATCGTCAGAATGTATCGAGCCCTTTCAACAATTCTTAAGAGCTTCTCTGGCAGCTTTCGCCGCTGTAATTCCAAATTATGGCGTCTTTATTTTAGTCATAAAGTACACGGAAAAATTTCCTGGAATGGAACTTGTTGCGCTGATAAGCGGTATTGTTGTAGGAATATTTTTCAATTATAACCTTAGTAGAAAGTGGGTATTCCGATAAAGTAAGATGCGCAAAATGTATCAGTCGAAATTGAAGATAAGTGAGTAGTCAATTCGATCGATTTAAGCTAATCTTATGATTATTAACTCGGGTTATACTATAAATGATGATCTAAGGTCATTCGAATGAATATTTTACTCATTGAAGATTCACAATCGTTGAGACGAAGCTTAAAAATTGGGTTGACTAATCTAGGATTTAGCGTCGACGAAACGGGAGATGGTTCGGAAGGGCTTAGCATGATACTTGCTGGCGATTACGAGTTGCTTATTTTAGATCTTATGCTGCCCGGATTAGATGGCATGTCGATATTAAAAGCGATGAGAGCGGCAAAAAAAGATACTCGAGTATTGGTGCTTTCTGCTCGAGATTTACCTGAAAATCGTGTAGAAGGATTAATTCAGGGAGCAGATGATTATATGACTAAGCCATTTTCGTTCGAAGAGTTGCATGCCAGGCTGCTCTCGTTAATGCGCCGTGGAAGCTTGCTTGCCCTAGATAATGTCATATTAATAGGTCAATTTGGGCTCAATATTCACCTGAAACAGCTTAAGTTTGCTGACAATACTGTTGAGTTAACACCGAACGAATATAAAATAATAGAGTGCTTATTTACGCGACTAAATAAAGTTGTTTCTCCCGAGCAGATTAGCGAATATGTTGCCGGACAATATGATGCGATATCAAAAAACTCTATCGAAGCACACATTTCGTCAGCACGAAAAAAAATTAAAAAGATTGGCGGAGACCTCCCTGTTAAAACCAAACGTGGTTTCGGATATATGGTTATTCAATAAGATGCGCTCAATAAGAAAAAAGCTTGTAAGGACAATCTCAATTTCGATATCCAGTATCTTGCTTGTCATTTTAATTATTACAGACATTAGTGTAGATACCTGGATAGAAAATGAATTTAATCGTGCATTATTAAATAAAGCACATTTATTAATTACTTTAGTAAAAGAAGATGGGAACGGTGTCGATTTCGATTTTGCTGGAGAGTTTATGCCTGAATTTGAACGGAAGGAAAAGGCCGAATTCTTTCAGCTTTGGCGCAAAGGCAGTAACTTTGAACGTTCGGACACGTTAGACATATTCAACTCAGAAGATTTACCAATGCCTAAATTGGGAGTAAACGAAACTCAAATAGGCGACATTGAACTTCCTGATGGAAGAGCAGGACGAATCGTGCATGTTGGATTTATGCCACAAGTTGATTCAACGAATAGAGAAGAATATTTTGACGAACTAAACAGATTGAATCTTCAACAAGAACCAATGTATATTGCGCTTGCCATGTCTAGTGAGAACTTGAATTGGGTATTATGGTTAGTCGATATTGTATTTATAGTCACGGCAATTCTAGCGACTTTACTCGTTAGAGGCGTTGTAAGTAAAACTGTAAAGAATGGTCTGCTTCCCCTACAAGAGTTGAATCAAAAAATTAAAGATGTGAACATCGCCCACCGTGAACTGCCTATTTATTTAAGTGAACCTACTTTAGAATTGGAACCAATTGTTAATGAGTTGAATTCGTTTATAAATGAAAATAGAGAGCTCTACTTGAGAGAACAGCGTGTAACGTCTGATATAGCTCACGAGCTTAGAACACCAATATCTGAGTTGATCAATCTATGTGAAGTTGCCATAAAATTCCCCGACGATAAAGAAATTAAAACAAGCTTTAAGTCTGATATTTTGGAGATATCAAACCGTTTAGGTAAAATTGTATCTAATATTTTGGTATTGCAAAAAAGTAATTACACGAAAAAACTTGTTAAAGAGCTATTAGAATTAGAGTTTTCTATGAATTTAATATTAAACAGGTTTGACAATCTAAATGTACAATTAAATTTTGACAAATCTATTACACATATTAGCGTCAATAAATTTGCTTTTGAGTCAATCATTACCAACCTTTTGAGTAATGCAGAATATTACAGCCCGCAAGGTAGCACTATTAATATTAATATATGTAAAAATGATCATGGCAACGTTGAAGTGCAGGTTAAAAATCAGACGAAGGAAAAAATTAGGTCTGAAGACTTGAAATATTTTTTCGAGCCATTATGGCAGCAAGATAATTCACGAACATCTACGCAGCGCTTTGGTCTAGGGCTTTCGATTGTAAAGTCGCTCGCTGAAGCGATGGAAGCAAGAATCAGTGTTCAATTAAGCAAAGAATACGAAATAGTGTTCTCTCTGGAGTTGTAAGAAAATGGGATTCGTTTATTTTGAAACGAATCCCTTTGTTTATTTATGAATAATTCTAAAGATTTCGGCAAAAGTAGGTGGCTTGCTCAATTCGAAGGGTATTCTTAACCTTTTGGCAATCTCATTAGCTGATATGACACCTCGAATTTCATGGTTTTCATGTTCCACAACTAAGCTGTAGTTTAAACCATTTCGCTTTAATGTTTCCAAAACGTCGATGACATGAGCATGTTCTAATGTGTCGAAATCAAAGGCCGATATTTGATCCCTTTTGATCATAACATCGCACACTAAAAGCTCATCTCTATCATAGCCTTGACTAACTGCTTTAATCAACCTCATGTCTGATAGATCTTCTAAACTAACAATGCCAACACATTCACCAGAATCTTCAACAACAATATTATAATCGAAGCGATATCTTTCCATGAATTCATGCGCGTCCACAGCTTTGGTTTTTTCGTTAATAAATAATGCTTTATAAGATTTAAAATCATCAAATAAGCTCAATGCTGATGAATGGATTGAAATTAGGTCGAAATCAGAAGGTGTGACTAGGTGGTCGACTTCGTCAAGTTTGAATAATTCAAGTGACTTCATGCTTGCGTCTCCTTTTGATTTTCAAGGAAGTTAATTTTGTCTGATACGATAGATAAGTAAGGAAAATGCGTATTTATTTTACGCTTGGTTAACTCAAGGCCTCTATGTTTTACTAATGAACTTAATAATTTTTCAAAACAGAGATTAAACGCGCGTATTTCTGAGTTCGCTCGTTCAAAAAGGTCGATTCTTCCTGAGCTGGAGTCAATTGTCATATGACATTCAACCGGCGTTAGGGCAGATGGCTGACGTGTAACGATAGAAAATATCATGTTCACATTATTTATAGATGAATCTAAATGTTTTATTGCTCTTACTTCCTGAAGTATTTTCTTTTTATAACGAGAAACACGCGTTTGATGGCGACAAGTGATACTAATATTCATGTTTTTTACACCTCGTAAAAATAACGAATTGAAACTAATGTGATAAGTGACTATAAATCAGGTTTTTTACGAGGTGGTGCGCGGATTTTTTGTAAAGAACAAGTATCGTAATTTTCTAGTTGAGCAAGAAATAACAGGCGAGAAGGTAGGGGATCTGAGGCTATTAACCCAGAAGCACATCCGGCTAAGTAATCATCAAATTCGAGGTCGGATGGTTGTAGTTCAGAGGTATCAATTTGGTTGATTTCAATGTTTGCGTTTTGCTCAAAAGCCAACTCCTGACTTTCTATGGCACTGCTAGTTATCACCGTTAGAGGTAACAAAAATAACAGTGCTAAAAGCTTAAACGTTTTATTAAACATTGAGTTCAATTTTTTACTCGGTTTAAATGGTAAATCGCATAACCTAATTATCGGCCTATTTCAGTAATTATAAAGACATCAAGATGTAAGATTTTTTTACAAAGCAATTGTTTACACTATAAGGTGCACTAATCCTTTTAATAAAAACGTTAAAACATTCGGCTCCAATATAACTTGGTAGGTTAGCTTGGCAATTCCAAGAAACGTGCCAGTTTTGTTAATACAACAACCAGAGTAAATACTAATACTGCGCACGCTTGATGAAGCGAGCCGATTACTACCGGAACCGCAAATAAAATAGTCGTGATACCTAAAATTATTTGGCAACACAAGCTGATGTATGTAGCTAACATAACCCGCTGAAGTATGGCATATGAATCATTAACCATTAAACGAACGAGCAGGACGGTAGCTACAACGAAAATAATGTAAGCCAAAATTCTGTGGTTAAACTGAACCGTTGTCATATCCTCTAATGCGGAAATCCAGAATGGTGCCATCTCATATAATCCAGGCGGAATAAATGTATTCCCCATTAGCGGGAATGTATTCCAAACGAAACCCGCCTTTAAACCGGCGACTAATCCTCCTGAAAGTATCATGAAAAAAACAAAGCATAAAAGCATTGTCGCATGAGCACTGATTCTTATTGATCCTTGAGTATGTTTGTCGAGTCGGTTCTTGAGAAATAAGTCAGTTGCTAGCCAGATAAGAGAACCGTAAAGGGCAATAGCCAGGCCTAGATGGGCCGTCAAACGATATTGACTAACTTTCGGTTCGTCGACTAACCCACTTTGAACCATGTACCAGCCAAGTACACCTTGCGCCCCACCAAGAATAAATATGATTAACATCTTTTTTAGCAAAGCCCTATCGAGATAGCCTTTGATCCAGAATATTATTAATGGAATGATAAAGGCTAAACCTATAAACCGGCCTAAAAGTCGGTGTGAGTATTCAAAATAAAAAATCCGTTTAAATTCCGCTAGACCCATAGTTGAATGAACCATTTTAAATTCAGGGTATTGCTGGTATTGATAAAAAAGAGTTTGCCAATCTTGCGCATTAAGTGGCGGTATGACACCCATAATAGGCTCCCAGTTGACCATCGAAAGCCCAGAGTGAGTTAATCGAGTGACGCCTCCCAAAACTATCATAGCGTAGATTAGCGTTGCGCATGATAAAAGCCAATAGATTAGGTAAGGCGAACCTTTGTTTTTAAGACTGTTTATTTGAGAAAAAATTTTCATAATGAGCTTCAGCTTAAATCGAATTTAGCTATTGATAAGGAAATGTACCCAAATGCTCGCACCATAGCCTAAAGCGATTACCGGCGTCCATTTCAGATGAGCGAAAAAGGTATACTGGCCTCTTGCCTGCCCCATCAAGGCAACTCCGGCCGCCGAGCCGATTGATAACATGCTGCCTCCGACACCTGCAGTTAAAGTAACCAAGAGCCACTGCAAATGTGACATTTCTGGATTCATAGTTAGAACCGCGAACATGACGGGAATATTGTCGACTATCGCTGACATTATTCCGACTAGAATGTTTGCGTTAGTCGCACCTAGTTCTCCGTAAAAATAACCTGAAGCCATACTTAAATAACCAATAAATCCCAGTCCTCCAACAGCCAAAATTACGCCATAGAAGAAAAATAAAGTATCCCATTCCGCATGCGCTATTTTGTCAAAAACATCAAAATTATAAGGATCATCTTCGGAGCCCGGTGGATTTTCCAAACTGTAGTTATAAGCTTTAGATTTACGTCGAAGAAAAAAACCGTAAAACTTTAAATAAGCAAGCCCCGTCATCATTCCATAGACCGGTGGAATGTGAAGCGTGTTGTGAAAAATCACCGCCGTCGCGATAGTCATCAGAAAAAGACCTACGATCACCAGTCCGCCATATTTTAACGTGTCGTTGCTGGTCTCAGATTTCGCAGGATTACCTTTCGGTATCGCAAACTGCATAATCGCTGCAGGGAATGCAAAGTTAACTACCGACGGAATAAATAAGTCAAAAAAGTCCCAAAATTGTATAATGCCTTTTTGCCAGACCATGAGTGTAGTTATATCTCCAAATGGACTAAAAGCCCCTCCAGCGTTCGCGCCGACTACAATGTTGATACACGCTAGTGCTACAAACTGCGGTTTACCATCACCAACAGCCAAGACAACCGCACACATAATCAGAGCGGTGGTTAGATTGTCTGCTATTGGTGAAATGAAAAATGCCAGAATTCCTGTCATCCAGAATAGCGCCCTATAACTAAAACCTTTTTCAACGAGCCAATTTCGAAGGGCATCGAAAACACCTCGTTCAATCATCGCATTGATATAAGTCATCGCTACCAGTAAGAAAAAGAAAAGCTCTGCGTACTCAAGAAAGTTATGTCGAATTGCTGACTCAACCTGGTCTGACATACCTTGTGAACTTAAAAATGAAGCAATTAATATCCAGATAAGGCCTGCAGCCATAAGCACCGGCTTTGACTTGCGCATATGTAACTGCTCCTCAAAGATCACCAGGACATAGGCTGCGGAAAATATGAGAATGGCCGAAATTCCTACCCAATGATGGGTTAAATTCACTGCCGAGCTTTGATCGTCGAGAGCCATGACCGGAACAGATGAACACAGCCCCAAGGCTAAGACTAATAAACTTTTCATATTGTAGCGACTCCTCATTTATAAAATATCGTCATTTTTTACTTTAAAAACAATACGATATGATTGAACTCTGCCACTCGGAACAAACAAATTTGATTCGGCAAATTGTGAATGACTACAGTGATCACAAAATATAATTGCATTATAATACTATTATAATTATAGTTGCATTAAAATAGATGACTATTTTGGGTTTTCTGGGAGGAAAATTAACTATGGAAAAGAGAACTGCTCGTATCACGGTGCTGGTTGACCCTAAAAAAAAGGCTGCGATCGAACAGTTATGCCGTGAAGAAGATGTCACGCCATCGCAGAAAATACGCCAATTAATGAGAGAATTTATTGAGTCTAGACTTGGGAGCGACTGGCGAGAACAAGTGTTTAACGACCAAAACGACTCGCCGGAATAATCGTCAATGCTGAGCCTTGATAAATTTGCTTTTAACCCAACATTTGTGTTGATTTTTCTATATGAGGCTAAATAATTGCCATGACCGAAGCATTGTTATCAGAAAGCACAACCGCCGTTGTGGTGAGTTATCTGTATTATTTGTTATTGACCAGCCACGTCTGTCTTTTTGTTGATTCATCGAGATGGCAGAAATACCCCGTTAGCCGATTTAATCATGTATTGGCAAGCTTGTTAGCTGCGTTACCCGCAACCATTATCTCTAATACTTTTAACTTTTCATCGACATCAATTGAAGTTGCTATTGGTATTAGTACCGCTGTAATACTAAGCACGGCAATCACGCTAGTGATCCAGCGTGTCATAAATTTTGACTTTGGTGGTTAAAAGTAGTGTGAAATAGCTTCAATTCACTACTCGGCTTAAAAAACTGGGTAGTAGATACATAATTCTTAATCGAAAGAATTGTCTTGTGATGGAGTTAATCATTCGCTTATGTCTATGCCAGAGTTGCTGCTATATCGCAGCTTTGTGAGTGCATCAAAGTTGACCTAAAGTTGCTGAAGCTTTTCTTAGTAATAATAAAACTAAACTTTATCTAATTAATCAAATTTTCTAAACAACGCCGATAGAGTCGAATGTGATTGACACAATATTTCTCGCAATAGCCTTGAGTATGGACGCTTTTGCCGTTTCTATAGGATTAGGTTCCAAGCAGTCTGAAAAAACTTTTACTTTAGCTCTTAAATCGGGCGTTTATTTCGGTGTTTTTCAAGCACTCATGCCATTAATCGGTTATAGCGGAGGTAAGGGCATATTAACGTGGATTGAATGGCTCGCTCCCTGGCTCGCTTTTATCCTTCTGATTCTTATCGGTGGGAAAATGATATATGAATCGTTTGGTGAAGGTGTAGAAGATAATTTAAGCCAAGTTAATCACAGAGTCATGTTGACGTTAGCACTAGCAACAAGTATAGATGCGATGGCGGCAGGTTTTTCGATCACTCTGCTTTCCGTGAGCTTACTGTTCGCGTGTATTCTAATCGGCACAATGACATTTGGCTTTAGCTGGATTGGTGTTTATATTGGTAAAATAAGTGGCGCGTGGTTAGAGAGCAAGGCTGAGATGGCAGGCGGTTTCATTTTAATCTTCGTTGCATTTAAAATATTGGTTATTCAAAATTAAAAACATCAAGCGACAGGCTATTTTTAATACGCAGTATGGATATTATTAAGACCTAGTGATTTTAATAATTCAATTTTAATATCGTAATTCAAAATAGCCTGACTAATAAATTTAACGCGGTTTTGTCGCCATAATTTTGGCAATCCATCGATCAATTTTCTGTTCTAGAATCGCCAGTGGCATAGCACCATCGGCTAGAACTTGGTAGTGAAAGTCGCGAACATCAAATTTATTGCCGAGCGCTTGTTCTGCACGGGCACGAAGCTCCTGAATTTTTAAACTTCCAATCATATAACTGAGTGCTTGTCCTGGTGCTGCCATATATCGCTCAACTTCTACTATAACGTCAGTTTCTGCCACCGGAGAGTTTGATTGCATAAATGCGATGGCGTCTTCTCGTGTCCAGCCTTTGGCGTGTATGCCGGTATCGACGACCAGTCGGTTTGCTCGCCATATTTGCGCGTATAGCATACCGAAATATTGATAAGGGTCGGTGTAAAGTCCCATCTCTTTTCCGAGCGTCTCTGAATAGAGTCCCCAACCTTCCGAGTAAGCACTGTAGCCACCAAATCGTCTAAACGGCGGAAGTTGACCGGCTTCCTGATTAATTGAAATCTGGAAGTGATGACCGGGTGATGCTTCGTGGATCGATAAAGCTTCCATCATCCATTTGGGGCGTGCTTTGAGATCGTAAGTATTCACGTAAAATATGCCAGGCCTCGAACCATCAGGCGCGCCTGGGAAATATTGTGCTGCGGCCATGCTTCGTTCACGGAACGGTTCAATTTCTTTCAAAATGTAGTCCGTTTCGGGCTGGATATTGAAGATCAGATTCAACTTGGGATTGATGACGGCGCGCAAATCTTCATAGCCTTGCATCAGACCCTCAGGGTCGCTGTAATAAAACTGCGGGTCGTTCTTAAGAAACTCGAAAAATGCCTGCATGTCACCTTCGAATCCAACCGTTTCTTTGACCTTTTTCATTTCTGCAAACAAACGTTCGGCCTCTTTTAAACCAAGCTGGTGAATTTCTTCAGCTGCCATATTAGTTGTCGTCATATTCCGAATTGCTTGTTCATATGCGACTTTGCCACCGGGCAATGCGCCTATTCCATGGGTTTCTCGCGTATGTTTCATGTAGTCGTTTTTAATGTAATTGGCCAACTTACCATAAGACTTCATAATGTCATTGGTAATAAGCTCTTTGTAGGCCGCAATCAGGCGTTGCTTGTCGGCGTCAGAAAAATCTTCCGGCATATTATTAATCGGCAGGTAAAAAGGACTTTTTTCGATTTCCGGCATTACCTGACTTTCGAGCTGTGGAACGGTTTTTTCCATCAGCAAAGTCGGCATAACTACACCTTTTTCGACGCCCTGTTGCATGCGCATAATGGCGAGATCGACGTAACCAGAAAATCCTTTAGCGCGACTGATCCAGTTTTCGTAGTCTTTAACGGTCTTAAAAGGTTGCACGGTTTGACCGCTGCCTAACATGGGAAAAAATTGCGGCACGCTAAAAATCTGATTAATTGGCATCAGGTTATTAAAAGTCACCGTGCCATTGGCATAAGCTTCGAGGTTTTGTTCACGGTTGTATTTAAAAATATCGTAGCTGGCTCTGTCGCTGCCGGTGAGCGTCGCCGGATCGATTGTGCTTATTTTTGCCAGGTATTTTTCATCGAGTGCTTTAGAAAGCGCCAGGTATTCGTCAGTGCCTGGGTCGCCGAATTGATCGTTGAACTCCATATTGCCACGGAAAATTGCTACGATGGGATTGAGTTTTAAGAACTCACGGTCGTAATCCAGATACAGGACATTTAATGCATCGACTATTTGCGTGGCGTCTACTGAGGCATCTGAGTTCTGAGTAGCCGTTTTTTGTTCGACCTGGGTTTCGCCAACCGGCGCCTGGGGTTGTTCACAACCGACAAGAGCAAGTGTCGTTAAGAGGACTAGTACGAGCGGTGAGCTTTTCATTGGCAATTCCTGTTATTTTACTTTTTAGTTTTTAATTTATTTTCAGGGGGTGGATGCTATTTGAGCACGACAAGCAGATAAAGTCGAAAATGTCATCAACGGTTAAGATAAAGATTTGCAAGAAAATGTAAATAAAGACTATCGCAAAATAATTTTTAGTTTACCAATTCCTCGTTTAGGTTTTTCCTGCGGGAAGTCTGCGATAATTCAAGACCATCAGGCCATATCGCTATTTCAATCAGTCGAAATTGTGATAAGATGGCTACTTGTCTGATTAGTAGTTTGTCAGAATACACATGAAACCCATACGAAAAATTATCCATATCGATATGGATTGTTTCTATGCGGCCATAGAGCAGCGAGACGATCCAGATCTGGCAAATATGCCAGTAGCGGTTGGCGGGCGACCGCACGGCAGAGGGGTGGTGTCGACCTGCAATTATACCGCTCGTCGTTTCGGCGTTCATTCGGCAATGCCATCAGCTCACGCGGCCCGACTCTGCCCCGGGTTGATTTTTGTTAAGCCCAATATGGCCAAATACAAGGCCGAATCGAAAAAGATCCGTGAAATTTTTCAGCGCTATACCGATCGGGTCGAACCGCTTTCGTTAGATGAAGCTTATCTGGATGTGTCTGAATCGACCCAATGCCAAGGCAGTGCTACCTGGATTGCGCAAGCCATTTGTCGCGAAATTCATGAGGCCACACAGTTAACAGCATCTGCCGGTGTAGCGACCAATAAGTTTCTTGCTAAGGTCGCCAGTGACTGGAATAAACCTAATGGTATAAAAGTGGTTTTACCTGAAGAGCAAGACGCATTTATCGATCAGTTACCGGTTAAAAAACTCTATGGCGTCGGCAAAGTCATGGCCGCAAAGCTCGAAGCAATGGATATATTTGATTGTCGCGAATTAAGGGCGATTGAATTGAATGTACTGGTGAAAAAATTTGGCAAAATGGGCAAGTATTTATATGACCTTTGCCGAGGTATCGATAATCGCAGCGTCAATAGCCGGGGAGAAAGAAAATCATTGAGTGTCGAAACAACCTTTGGGGAGAACTTGAGCGACTGGGAGGATTGCGAGAATGTTTTGCACAAATTGGTCTCTAATCTTTCGCGCCGTCTGGCTAAAGTTGAGAACGCCGACAAAATTCAAAAAGTTTATGTAAAAGTGAAAAGCGCTCAATTTGAAATTCACTCGGCCGAATCGATTACCATCGGACTCGATGTGCAACTACTGGTCAGGTTATTAAAACGCTTGCGAAATCAATATCCTGAACCTATTCGTTTAATGGGAATAGGCGTTAGATTTCCTGGTACAGCGCCTAAAAATCAATTCCGGCAATTAGATATTCCTTTTTAGTAGAGTTCAAAACGATTACGCACAGTCAGAATAAAAATTGCCGCACTAGAGTGCGGCAAAATCAACGCAGGGAGGATATTGTTTTTCTTATTCGATAACGTAAGAAAGGCTTAACTTAATGCTACGAGGTAAAATATAGCGACCATTTGGCGATGTAGGATTTCTTGGATCCCCTTCGGTTAAGCCCTCTTCGTCGGTTAAATTATCGACGGCAAGTTGAATTGAAAACTTATCATTGGGCTCGTAAATCATACCCAAATCAAATTTGTTGTAGGAGTCTAAAACTACCGTGTTTTCATTGTCACTAAACCGGTCGTCAACTGCAAACAGGTTGCCGTACAGGGTCAGATATTCACCGCCAGTTATTTCAAATTCGTAACTGGGGGTAATTCGAATTTGCCAGCCCGGCTGTCTTTGCGCTTCATTGCCTTCGTTAGTGGGGCTCTTGGTGATTTCTGTATCTTGTATTGTGCCGTTAAAGTTTATTTCAAAGCCAGAAGTGTCATCGGAATAAGTCGCATCAATTTCTACACCGGTTGCTTCATTGGTTAAAATTTCCGAGGGGGCTCCGGGAAAACGGGTAAAAGTATCACCCTCGACTTTGTTATTAAATAATGTCGAATAGAAATTTAGACTCGGTGTAAAAAATTTATAACCAAATTCAAATTGAGTTACTTCTTTAATCAGCGGGTCGCCAGATTCGAATGCGCCATAATTGTCTCTAAAGTCGTCAAAATAAGGCATCTTATAGCCTCTATTGATTCGTCCGAATAACCCTTTGTCGCTCGCTAACTTGTAGTTGAAGCCTGCGGTATAGGATGTTTTGGATTCGTCATAATCAACAAACTTACTGACGACGCCGGTTAATCCTTCATCGACTGTATATGCAACTTCATGTTGTTCTCTTCTCAGGCCAAAATCAAAATCCCACTGATCGTTTAGTTGATAATTGATGGTCGTATAAAGTGCAAAAGTTCTGGCATCTCCAGTTGATTCGATATCATAATTCCAGCCGCACCCATCGGGGTCAAAGTTGCAGAAGACACCGTCCAGCATTTCACCACCCGGCTCTAGCACATAGTATGCATGATTACCGAGCGACCACCAGTCACTAGCCGAGGTCGACGCATGATAAACGCCGAGGTTGATGTTCCACTGATCGAGTTCTTTAGAAAGTGCTAGGTCATTGACGAAAGATTCAATATCTTTCAGGACAACCCATCTCCCCATTTGTTGGACGGGAGTCTCGCCATTATATATATTTCGAGTAACCATTCCTGCTGCTGAAATACCGTTATCAGCGACAGTATCTAGCGTTGTCGCTGAGCCGTTTGGTACAAAGCCGTAAGTATTTGCAGCCCCTTTGGTGTAAGAGAAGCGATCAATCAAGCTCCAGTTATTACCCAGGTCGACGCTAAAATTACCACCAGATACATTGCCCTTCCAACCACGACCGTTACCAAAATCGAAGCCGTCTTCTTCATTATTTGCGCCATAAGTGATAGTGGCCTGACGGTTGTTAATTCCTATCTGGGTATATTCTGGACCTACACCAGCAACATTGAGCGGCGTAGGAAGATACCAGACTCCATGGTCGTCGGTTTGCCGGGTCCAGAAATTAAATTCGCCAGATTCAAACAGCTTGGTTAAATGCAAAGTAAACTGGTGACCTTTTTCTGAAGTAAAGCCCGCGTCTCGAATGCCTGGTGAAGTAGAAACATAGCCGCCAAACATATAATAAAAATCTTCACTGATTGGGCCTGACGTCACCAGGTCAATGCGATGTTGGCCAAAGTCCGTCGTGGTATATTTTCCTAGAGACTCAGGGATATCTGACCCTCTTTTAAGGCGGAAGTTAGTGGTTAATCCCGGTTGGCCGTTAGAAACGACAGGGTTTGGACCACCTCGCAAGCCTTCGACCATAGAAATAGTTTCGTCAATACGGAATAAGCTGGTGTTTTCAAGGAAAGATAATGTCGGCGCAGGAAATATAGGAGTACCTTCGACGCTGATTGTTAAAAAGGGCGCATCACCGCCGCCAGGAAATCCACGAACAAAAACATTTGCGCCTGAAGTACCACCGGAACTCTCGGACCAGACACCTGGAATTGACTTTAAAAGATCGGCTGTAGATTTGGGAGAGAGCTTTTCCAAATCTTTTGCGTCCAGGTTGGTAACTGCAAAAGGGGCGTCTGATTTTCGTATACCGCTACCGCCCGGTGTACCGGTGATGATAATCACTTCACTATCTGAGATGTCTTCATTTTTGTCTTCTGATTCAGCGGCATTTGCTGCAAGGGATGGTAAAACGAGCAAGCTTGTCGCTAAAATAGATATCAAAGGAGTAGATTTGTTTTTCATTTTGTCCCCGACTTTATTTGTTGTTCGTGAGGGTAAAATAAGATGAAATGCAATCGTTTGCAACTAAAAGTGCAAACGATTGCATAACTACGGCTTTTTTCTCCTAAAAGTATTGATTACGCAAAAGGCTAAAGAGTGCTTGATAGAAAATTATTTGGCGTGTTAAGCTTTTTTACTAAGTGGTTGATAATTAAACTAAGTTTAATTGAAAAGTAAAAGGTTATTCCTTGAAAAAATTAAAACCAGGTTCTTCGCTAACGCTAACAGATCTAGCTAAAATTGCCGGCGTATCCACTTCAACTGCTTCTCGTGCACTGCACAACAGCGAATTAATTAGCGCCAAAACTCGCGATAAGATTCAAAAGCTGGCTTTAGAACATAACTTCACGCTTAATGTCGCAGCTAGCCAATTGCGAAAAGGTCGCACTAACGTCGTCGCAGTGGTTATCAATTTTTCAAAGAAAACGGAACAAACAAGTAGCGATCCGTTTTTGTTGAAAATTGTTGGTGAGCTCAGCGAATATCTTAACTCCAACGGCTATGAATTACTGTTGAGTAATACGAGAATAAATGGTTTAGAGCCTGTCATTAATTTGTTTAACGGGAAAAGAGTTGATGGAATAATTATTGTCGGACAAGCTAAGCAAGAGATTAAATTAGAAGAACTGAGCCGGTTTAAAGTACCTTTCGTGGTTTGGGGGGACCCAGCGACAGACGCAGAATACACCGTAGTTGGTAGCAATAACTATGATGGTGGGCGGATTGCTGCTGAATATTTGATTAAAGCGAAAAGAAAAAAAATAATCTTTTTAGGGGATTACGAACACGCTGAAGTCAAGCAAAGATTTAGTGGGTTTAAAGCGGCTTTAAAGAAACACCAGATAAAACTCGTTGATGATAATGTTATTAAATGCGACTTAACAACATCTGACGCTTATAACTCACTGAGTGAAAAACTACAAAGCGGTTCAATAGATTTCGATGCAATTTTTGCAGCAAGCGATATGGTCGCTTTTGGAGTCATTAAAGCTTTAAAAGAAAATTTTTATAAGGTCCCCGAAGATGTCGCAGTCATTGGATTTGACGATGTGTTTCTAGCGGACTTTACGCACCCTTCGCTCACTACTGTAAAACAAGACATTTCCGGTGCAGCATTGCTGTTGGTCAGTGAACTAATTAACAAAATTGAGAATAAAAAGTCTTCTTCACACACCATGCCAGTCAAACTTGTAGTCAGAAGTTCAACACCAGCATTTCATGATTAAAATGCAAACGTTTGCATTTTAGCCCTAGAAGCTCTACACTGCCTGCAACATTTTTGGGGTAGTCTATGAATCGAAATATCGCTTTATTATTGATTGCTGTTGCTTATTTTACCTTTGCAATGCTGCTTAATAGTGTTGGGATCGTCATACTCCAACTCGTAAATGTTTATCAGGTTTCACCAGCTACGGCAGGAACTTTGGAGGGATTTAAAGATATTTCAATCGCCGTTTCGTCCTTTGTGCTCGCTTCGTTCATACCGCTCCTCGGGTTCACAAAGACTATGTACACGGCTCTTCTGGTGGCTTTGATTGGATGTTTGCTCGCTGTCTTCATGGGTGGATTGGCAGCGTTTCAGATGTTCTTCGCTTGCGCGGGCTTTTCTTTTGCATTAGTGAAAGTTTGTGTTTATTCATTGGTCGGTCAGTTAAGCCTATCAGCTAAAAACCATACTTCCTTACTCAATACATTAGAAGGTATTTTTATGATAGGTGTATTATCTGGGTATTGGTTATTCAGTATATTTATGGACCCAGTGAAAGAAGCAAGCTGGCTTAATACCTACTTGGTTTTTTCTACGTTGCTCGTGCTTTCGCTCGTGTTAGTTTATTATGCCAAGCTCGATCAATATGCCTATCGAGGCGAACAAAACACGCCAATAGAGTCATTAAAGACTGCAATTACTTTATGTCGCTCCAAACTAATATTCATTTTTTATCTTTCTCTTTTTTTGTATGTGTTAATCGAGCAAGGGATTGGTACCTGGTTACCAACGTATAATAAAATCGTTCTTAATATGCCGGAGTCGTTGGCCGTGCAAGTCACAAGTTTATTCGCTGCGGCGCTTGCGATAGGTCGACTAACAGCCGCGCAAATCATTAAAAGGGTTTCTTGGGAGAAGCTTTTAACGAGTTGTTTGCTCGTGATGCTATTCATTATTGGTGTGTTGTTTCCCATTATTGAACCACCTGAAGGCGTTTCCGTGAGTAACATATCAAATTTACCATTAAGTGCGTATGTTATTCCCTTACTCGGACTATTCTTAGCTCCTATCTATCCGATATTAAATTCAGTGATGCTAAATGAAACACCTAAAAACTTACACGCATCAATGACTGGATTGATTATTGTTTTTTCTGCACTTGGCGGTACGGTAGGATCTTTGTTAACAGGTGTTACGTTTGAAAATTTTGATGGTGAAACGGCATTTAGCTTGACCATAATTCCTATATCCTTTCTTTTGCTTCTTTTGCTATATGCCAACAAACAGAAACAACCTAACTTGAAAGGCGTTTATTAAATGTTGCAAGGCGAAGCAAAGCAGGTAGAAGACTATCTGCAATTTGTCAAAAGTCAATTGTTCAACCGGGTTCAGATGTCTGCCTGTTTTCAAGACAGTAAAACTTTTGCGGACGCAAATCCTAAGAGAGAATGGTCAGCTGTATTAAATCAATTTGAAAATAGTCATCCATCTAATTCAGAATTGGCAGAATTTGTTAATTCTAACTTTGAATTAAGAGAGCTGGCTTCGGGTTACAAGTCAAATAAAAAGCTGTCTATGTTAGATTACATTGCTTCGTTCTGGATTCATTTAGTTCGAGCACCGGACAAGCCCGTTAACAACTCATCAATACGATTGAGATTTCCCTATATAGTGCCTGGTGGCAGGTTTCAAGAAATATACTATTGGGATACGTACTTCACCGCGCTAGGTCTCATCCAAAGTGATTACAAAGCGCTCGTTTTGTCGATGATAGAAAACCTTGTTGATATTCAGTCACGCTTTAATATTATTCCAAACGGTAATCGAAAGTATTACCTCAGCCGTTCGCAACCACCGTTTTTTCCACAGTTGTTAGAACTATATATTGATAGTGAGGTAGACGATCATACTAAAATAGAATTAATCAACCGCTATTATGATGCTGCAAAAAAAGAATATGATTTTTGGATGAAGGGCAGTTCCAATCTCAACGCAAATAATCCGAGTGAAAGACGAGTTGTTAGAATGCCTGGCGGAGAATATCTAAATCGCTATTGGGATGATCAATGTACTCCCAGACCAGAGTCGTTTAGAGAAGATGTTGAATTGGCAAATTACATTGAAGAGTCGCGAAGATCTAACCTGTATAGAAATATTAGAGCGGCTTGTGAGTCGGGTTGGGACTTTAGTTCTAGATGGCTGGAAAATTCGAAAGATTTAACAACGATTGAAACGACTAAAATCGTACCTGTCGATCTTAATTGTATTTTATACAAGAACGAGTTATTACTAGGTGTTTGGGCCAACATGCTTGGAATGAACGATGAGTCTGCGTACTTTAAGTCGAAAGCTTCTAATCGAAAGAATGCAATCGAGAAATATTTTTGGGACGAGGCAAAGGGCTTTTACTTTGACTACCATTTAGTTAAGCGTAGGCAAAAAAAAGCTTGGACGCTTGCTGGACTTTATCCGTTGTTTGTCAAAGCTAGTGACAATGATAAAGCGACAAAGGTCGCATTTAATGTATCGGATAAGTTTTTAAAACACGGAGGCGTTGTAACTTCCTTAACCGCATCAGGACAACAATGGGATATGCCGATAGGATGGGCTCCATTACAATGGATCACGTTTAAAGGGCTTGTAAATTATAACTTTAATACTCTTGCAAAAAACATCGCAGAAAAATGGATTGAGACAACCAAGACTTTTTTTGAGCAAAAATACCAAATGATGGAAAAATATAATTTACAGGAGCTCAATAAAACAGCTAATGAAGGTGAATACCCTGTTCAGCACGGTTTTGGATGGACAAATGGTGTGACACTGGCGTTATTAGATGAATTGGACCGCATGGAGAACTAATCTATATTTTTGCTAGAGTGAAGTTGGCACAGGTTTATAGAAAAGATCGAAACAAAGACGAAACCGGCTTGTGAATAAAATAAATCGCGACAGTCGGGATTCAATTTTTATCTAGCTATTGAACGTTTAGCCAGCGGTTTATTAGGTCACACCTTCCCCAATGCTGGAGAAGGTGGCATAAATGCTATCGTAACCTTTGCGCGCCATCCAGACGAATCACAGTACCATTGAGCATCTGGTTGTCATTGATGTGTTCGACCAGGCTGGCAAATTCGTCGGCATCACCAAACCGTGGTGGAAAGGGAATTTCTGCACAGAGCTGCTCGCGAATTTCATCGGGTACTTGAGCCATCATCTGGGTTTCAAAGGTACCCGGGGCGATAGCCATGCAGCGAATGCCTGAACGGGCAAATTCACGCGCTAGCGGCAGCATCATACCGACTATCGCAGATTTGGTAGCGGAATAGGCTACTTGGCCCAGTTGGCCTTCAAATGCAGCAATAGAAGCGGTATGAATGATGACACCGCGTTGATTATTAACCGGCTCATTTTCTTGCATATGTTTGGCGGCAGCACGTGTCAGTAAAAAGCTACCAACCAGATTGATATTAACCACTTTTTGAAAAAAGTCCGCAGGCATCGGGCCTTTTTTGCTGATCACGCGGCCGGCGCCTAGAATGCCAGCGCAGCCAACCGCCAGGTTGATATGACCAAAATGTTTTACCGCTTGTGCAACCGCATTGTCCACCTGTGTTTCATTGCTTATGTCAGTTTGAACAAACAGCAGTTTATCGGGATTTTCAGCAGCGACAGACTCACCTTGCTCCTGATTGACATCCAAGATGGCGGCTTTGCCACCTTGGGAAACTATGCGTTTTGCAACTGCTAGCCCCAAACCTGAAGCGCCACCGCTAATTACGGCGATAGTATTTTCAAATGACATGATTTTAATCTCTGATTTAGACAAAGGCGCTATTGTACCAGCTAGCTTAAGATTTGCTAGACAAGCTCAAAGTTGAATAGTGAGAACAACGCGCAGCCAAGCAAAAAAAGCATCTTAAAAGATGCTTTCGAATGCCCGAAGGTGCCTGTTTTAGGAATGTGAGTGACTGCTAGCCAAATATGCTCATGATTTGCAAGCGGTCGTTATGACGATTTTTGCCCGGCAGCGAATTTTTATTCTCGCGGTGGAAAATTTCGTCAATATCTTCAATGGTATCCTCAAGACGACAATACTTTTGTTCTTTGAGCGCTTGCATCATACTACTGGCAAAGTAGTCGAACTCGGTGTGCCAAAGGTGAGGGGTGTTGGGTTGTTTCATGCGTCGATTGATTCGGCCAAGAATTCCGTAGAGTCTTGGCGCATCATGCGAACGACAATAATCCTTAATGACTTCTTTCATCATCGAAAATTGTGAAGACGTTATTTTAATCGCTTCCTGCTGATTAAACTGCGGATGCATCGTCTTCAAAATTGTTGGGATTTGCTGAACCGACATATTCAACTCCTTGTTAAATTGCTCCCAGAAAAAAACGCAATGTGAGTTTTTGCTAACAAAAATGATTCCCTTAATCGATACTACCTTTACAATATAGAAAATCAGTATCACAAGTACAATGTTTATAATGAAACAATCTCATAGTCGTATATTAATAGCGTATGTTGGTCTAATTGTTGGTCAGGTGTCAGCCGCGGAGCTGTCGGAAGAGATGAAGCAATGCTATACAGAACAATTTCAGCAATCACAAGATAACCGAACGGTAGGCGAGATAGAACAGTGGTGTCAGACGTTTCTCGAGTCTCAGAAAAAGATCCAAAATGAGGAACTTTCACCGTTAGAAAAGCGGATTATTCGCGAGCGAAATTCGATGAATAACCCCAGCGTTATCACGCCCCACAAACGTAACTACCTATTGCCGGTTACCTATCTGGCCGATCCCAATGAGGCACCGTATCAGAATTTCAATGCTTTAGAGGGTAACCTGGACAACTGGGAAGCGAAATTTCAATTAAGTTTTAAAGCGCCTCTGGCACAGTCCTTACTGACCGAGAAAGATATCGTCTTTTTTGGTTTTACAATCCAGTCTTATTGGCAAATGTATAATAGCGACGTGTCGGCACCCTTTCGCGAAACCAACTACCAGCCGGAAATTTTTTACGGATTTATGAACGACTTAAAGGTCGGCGAGTGGACCAACCGAGGCAATATTATCGGCATCGAGCACCAGTCAAACGGCCGTTCTCAACCTTTATCGCGTAGCTGGAATCGAATTTATGCCCATTTTATCTGGGAAAATGATAACTGGGTGATTGGACTCAAACCCTGGTATCGCATTCCGGAAGATGAAAAGGCAGATCCTAATCAACCCGATGGTGACGATAATCCCGATATCGATAAATATATGGGTAATTTTGAATTTACCAGCGTCTATAAGTGGGAAGAGCAAACTTTTGGGGTCATGCTGAGAAACAACCTTCGCTCAGATAATCGAGGCGCAATTCAGCTTGATTGGACGTTTCCAATGGGTAGTCGCTTTAAAGGCTACGCCCAATACTTTAATGGTTATGGAGAGAGCCTGATCGATTATAACGAGTCAATCCAACGACTGGGGTTTGGCGTATTGCTGACAGATTTCTTCTAAAGGTCGCTAAAAGTTATTAATTTGCGACAAATAGCCGACTATTTAAAGCGCGCGGTTTGCAACCCCAACAAAAACTAACAATATTTACGGTAAAATATTTACCCATAAGGCTTGTCGCGACCCCTCAATCTGTGGTTTTATGCTGGGTTTAGGGCATTCGCAGGTGGCATCAAATACTTGCGAAAGATACATAGAAACAACTAAACAACTTGGTTTTGGGCGGGTTCAAGGTCTGGCTAATTATCCCAGGAATAATGCCGGTACCTGGAAGCGACACATCTAGTTCTGTTCGCCACGAGTTTTGTTCGCCAGGACAAGATTGATATCATATCCGAGTTGTAATAATAAAACTTAAATAAAACAATAGGATATACAATGGCAATTCAACGTGGTGGTTTTAGTACCCGCATCGGTTTTATTCTCGCGGCGGCCGGCTCTGCGGTCGGTCTTGGTAATATCTGGAAATTTCCTTTTGAGGTCGGTGAAGGCGGTGGTGCTGCGTTCGTCGTCATGTACCTGGCATTCTGCTTTATTCTATGCTTTCCAGTGATGGTGGCGGAGATTTCCATTGGGCGTAAAACCAAGCGTAACGCGGTAGGCGCATTTACTGCGCTCGGCCATAAAAAATGGTCCATTATCGGGTATCTTGGCTTAACCAGTGGCGTGCTCATTTTATCTTTCTACAATGTCGTTGCGGCCTGGGCGTTCGGTTATTTTATTGAAATGGTGACTGGCCACTTCGATATTGGCCAGCGGTTTGGTGAATTTACCAGTGATTATCTGACGGTGGGTCTTTATAGTCTGTTGTTTATGGGCACCACGGCATTTGTGGTATCCCGCGGGGTATCCAAAGGAATAGAACGCGCGGCGAGAATATTAATGCCGACGCTATTTGTGTTGATTGTAGGATTAATCATTTACGCGCTAACGCTGCCTAATGCGATGGCGGGTCTCAAATTCTATCTGGTGCCTGAGTTTAGTGAAATTACCGGAAACGTTGTTTACTCGGCGCTGGGTCAGGCATTCTTCTCCTTATCTCTCGGGATGGGAGCATTAATTACCTACGGCAGTTATCTGTCGCGTGACAGCAATATTGTCAAATCAGCTGCGCAAATTACTTTGATGGACGTCGGGGTTGCGGTACTGGCTGGCTTTATGATTTTCCCTTTTGTATTTTCACAAGGTATTGAGCCTAATGGTGGTCCTGGTCTTATTTTTGTGACCTTACCGGGCGTATTTGAATCATTAGGCAGCTGGGCCGGTGTGATCATTGGGAGCTTCTTTTTCTTGCTGTTATCTTTTGCGGCTTTAACATCAACCATTTCTTTATTAGAAGTTCCAACCGCTTATGTTGTCGATGAACATGGTATAAAACGTTCAAAGGCGACCTGGCTGGTAGCTATCGTCATATTCCTGGTTGGTATCCCTTCATTGCTGTCAAACGGGGCGAGCGAAGCTCTGGGACAATTTATCACGCTGCCTGGCGCTGGCACGCTCGACTTTATGAGTTTTGTCGGACTGATTGCCAATGATACTTTCTTGCCATTAGGTGGCTTTATGATCGCGGTATTTGTTGCTTATGTTTGGCGTAAGGAAAATTTTGACGCCGAACTGGCCGAAGGCGCCGATAATCTTAAAGGTAGCTGGCTCCAAAGTTATGTGAACTTTGCCGTCAGTTATGTCTGTCCGGTGTTACTGGGACTGATCTTCATTGTTACCGTATTGGATAATTTCCTCGGTATTCGAATCATGACGATGTTACTCGGCTAAGCCTGAGGATTAGCCTTGGTTTTTTTTCGTCTGCGCATAAATTTTTCGGAGCCCAATGTGAACATTAAACGATTACTCATTCCGGCCATAGTTGGCTCAATGGTGGGGTGCGAGCAACAAGCACCAGAAAAAATTGAGATTGAACCGGAAAAGCCGGTTTATCAATCAACCTATAAGCCCATGCCTTCACAAGAATTTGTGATCACCAATGCGACTATTTTAGTTGGCAACGGCGAGCGAATTGATAACGGCAGCGTTTGGGTCAAAGACGGTAAAATCCATGCGGTTGGGCAAAACTTGACCGACACAGCGGGTGTGACAGTTTACGACGGCGAAGGTCAGTGGGTGACGCCGGGTCTGATCGATGTGCACTCGCATTTGGGGGTTTATCCGTCACCTTCACACGAAGCCAATGAAGATGGCAACGAGATGACAAAACCGAATACTGCGGAAGTCTGGGCAGAACATGCGGTGTGGACTCAGGACCCCGGTTTTGATTTAGCCTTGGCGGGCGGCGTTACCAGCATGCAAGTTTTACCCGGCTCCGGCAATCTGATTGGTGGACGCGGCGTCACACTAAAAAATATTCCGTCAGTCACCATGCAAGGCATGAAGTTTCCCGGCGCACCTCATGGTTTAAAAATGGCGTGCGGTGAAAATCCGAAGCGATTTTATGGTGGAAAAGGTCAGTCGCCTATGACGCGTATGGGCAATGTGGCTGGTTATCGAGCTGCCTGGATTAAAGCCAAAGCCTACAAGGAAAAATGGGATAAGTATTATCAGGCTGCCGAAAAAGGTGAAGAAACAGACAAACCGGAAAAAGACCTCCAACTTGAAACTTTGGCCGAAGTCTTACGCGGCAATATTTTGATTCATAATCACTGTTATCGCGCTGAAGAAATGGCGATCATGATCGATATCGCCAAAGAATTCGACTATAAAATTTCCACTTTCCATCATGCGGTGGAGTCTTACAAAATTGCTGATTTGTTGGCGGAGAACGATATTTGTTCCGCTATGTGGGCTGATTGGTGGGGCTTTAAACACGAGGCTTACGATTCGGTGCGAGAAAATGTTGCCATGGTTGATAAGGCCAACGCTTGTGCTGTAGTTCATTCTGATTCGGCGATCGGCATTCAACACCTTAATCAGGAATCGGCCAAAGCCATGTCGGCAGGTAATAAACAGGGTTTGAATATCCAGCCACAAGACGCGATCCGTTGGACCACAGCTAATGCCGCTAAATCGTTAGGTGTTGCCGATAAAGTGGGAACGCTTGAAAACAACAAAATGGCAGACATCGTTATCTGGTCTCATAATCCATTTAGCATTTATGCCAAAGCGGAAAAAGTATTTATTGATGGGGCGCTTGCCTACGACAGGAAAGACGCCAGTAAAAAAGCCGTCAGTGACTTTGATTTAGGCGTGACAGATCCAGAGGGAGAAAGATTATGAGGCTTTTAAAAACTGGGCTCGCCAGCATGCTTTTAACCGCAGGCCTTATTGGGTCGCATGCCTCGGCTGATGAATATCTGATCAAAAATGCCACTCTGCACACGGCCACCGCAAAAGGAACATTAGCGCAAGCGGATGTCTTGGTTGTAGACGGCAAAATCGTCAATGTCGGACAAGAAATATCTGCTGGGCAAAAAACAATTGTCATTGATGGCAGCGGCAAGCATGTAACACCCGGTTTGATTAATGCATCGACCAATATCGGGTTGGTTGAAATTAGCGCGGTGTCCAACACGGTTGATGCTTCGACCAAGCTACCGGGAGTCAGCGCTTCATTTAATATTTCTCCGGCAATCAATTTTCGCTCAACCCTGGTTCCACAAAACCGAATAAACGGGCTCACTCGAGCGATTGTTCTGCCGCGAGTAGGCGAGTCAATTTTTGCCGGACAAGGCGCGGCAATCGCGCTTCATTCTTCGATGCGAGGGTTGCTAAAAGAAAAGGTCGCGATTTTTGCGGCATACGGCGAATCCGGGGCCAGCAAAGCTGGCGGTTCGCGCGCTTCAGCGATGCAGTTGCTGGATCAGGCGTTCAGCGACGCTAAATATTTACGACGTAATGAGAATCGCTATCTACCTGGATTTCAATGGGAATTCAGTTTATCGCTTGCCGACTTAAAAGCCCTGTATCCTGTGCTTGACCGCAAAACGCCCCTTGTAATTTCAGCACATCGAGCGGATGATATATTGAGATTGATAGCACTGGCTAAAAAACACAGTTTTAAGCTGGTTATCGCCGGTGGCGGAGAAGCCTGGATGGTCGGCAAAGCGTTGGCAGATGCCAAAGTCCCCGTGATTATGGACCCGATCAACAATCTGCCGCAGTTTGAATCACTGGCAGTTCGCCTGGATGGGGCGGCGCGACTATATCAAGCGGGGGTAAAATTATTATTTACCGGTGGCGGCAGCCATAATGGTCATCTGGTGCGTCAGTCAGCCGGAAATGCTGTTGCTTATGGTATGCCCGCTGAAGCGGCTATTGAAGCCATGACCATTAACACTGCAGAAGTCTTCAGTCTTTATAACTACGGCCAGATTAAACCCGGAATGGACGCCGATCTGGTAATTTGGGATGGTGATCCGCTCGAAATCACCTCCAATCCTGACGCCGTTTTTATCCAGGGAGAAAAACAACCCATGGTATCGCGTGCCACCCGATTGCGTGACCGCTACTGGGAGTTACAAGATAACCATCAACAGGCCTATCGACAGTAAACAAATTGACAATAACAACAACGATAAAACAGGATAGCGGGATTTATGAGTGACAATACAAAACAACCCAGTTTGCTAGATGCATTAATTCCAGTAGCTGCTTTAATTATTATGTTGGCAGCTTCGGTCATACTTTATCAGGATAATTCATCCTACGGCGCTAATCAGATTGCGTTACTTGTTGCAGCTGGCATCGCGATGCTGGTTGGCTGGAAAAATGGATATAGCTGGAAGCAATTGGAAGCCGGGATAGTCAAAGGAATTTCCATGGCGCTTGGCGCGATCCTTATATTACTCATGGTTGGTTCCTTAATTGGTACCTGGATTTTAGCGGGTACTGTTCCAACGATGGTGTACTACGGTTTACAAATACTCGACCCAAGTATTTTTTATGCCGCTGCCTGTATTATTTGTGCGCTGGTTTCCATTAGTATCGGAAGTTCCTGGACCACAGCTGGTACCATCGGAATTGCGCTAATTGGAATTGCGGCCGGACTCGGACTCTCGTTACCCATTACTGCAGGCGCGATTATTTCTGGCGCTTATTTTGGCGATAAAATGTCGCCATTGTCCGATACCACCAATTTAGCGCCGGCCGTCACAGGAACCGATTTATTTACCCATATACGTCACATGGCCTGGACAACCGGACCGAGCATTTTGATCGCAATTATTTTATTTGCGATTATTGGCTTGACAGAAGATTCAACCAGCTCGGCTGAGAGTCTCGAGTCGACGCTCGCGGTTATCGAATCCAACTTTTCTGTGTCCGGCCTGACGCTCTTGCCATTGTTTGTGGTGTTATTTTTAGCTTATAAAAAGATGCCGGCATTTCCGACTTTGTTTGTAGGTGCATTATTAGGCGGGTTATTCGCGATCATTTTTCAGGCACCGTCGACCGAACAATTTGCAGGTGATACACGCTTGCAGTGTAAAGCACAAAGCGCAGTCCTCGACATCGACAAATGCTCGGCGCAAGATGTGAGTTTTGAAAATGGTATCGCTTCCGGGGCGATCTATGTGGACTTACTCGGGGTCCCCAAGCAATCCATTGAAACGCCAATCGAATTGGCGGAAGGTGAAGAATCGCGCAAGCTAACGCTCGAGCACCAGGGTGAAACTTTGGACGTTGAGGTGTATCGACGCAGTTACATCGTCAATGCGATTGACTCGGTATGGCGTGCGATGGCGTCGGGTTATTCAGCCGATACCGGTGACGCAAATGTAGATGATTTACTCTCTAGAGGCGGCATGGAGTCAATGTTGAATCCTACTGTCTGGTTGATTTTATGCGCCATGGTCTTTGGTGCTGTTTTAGAAACTATTGGATTGTTGCAACGTCTGGTTACTTCCGCTTTGACTATGGTAAAAGGCACCGGCTCGTTAGTGTTGACTGTGATCTGCACCTGTATCGGCGTCAATATCATTGCTGCGGACCAGTATATTGCGATTGTGTTACCAGGCCGAATGTATCGCGCAGAGTTTAAACGTCGCCGCTTGCATCCCAAAAACCTGTCGCGCGTTTTAGAAGATTCAGCCACGATTACATCGCCACTGATTCCTTGGAATACCTGTGGTGCCTTTATGGCTGGTACTCTCGGCGTATCCACCTTCGTCTATATGCCTTTCTGTTTCTTCAATATTGCAAATCCAATCATCTCGGTCATTTATGGATTGACGCATTTTAAAATCGAGAAACTGGATGAGCAGCAATCTTCGGAATCTGAGCCAGATGAAAATAATGAAACAGCTGTTCTCAATCAAGGGTAATTCGCAAAAGCTCGATGGCGGCGCCATGTTTGGCAACGCCCCCAAAGCCATGTGGCAAAAGTGGGTTGCCGTCGACGAACAAAATCGTATCGATCTAACCTGTCGGGCGTTACTCGTCAAAGAGGCGCATCGCAATGTTCTGTTCGAGGTTGGAATCGGCGCATTTTTTGAACCAAAATTGAAACAGCGATTTGGCGTCGTGGAATCCCACCATGTGTTGCTCGATTCGCTGGCGCAAGCGGGTTTAAGTCACGAGGATATTGACGTGCTGGTGCTTTCTCACTTGCACTTTGATCATGCTGGAGGGTTGTTGAGCGAGTGGCAGGAGGGTCAGCCGCCGACTTTATTATTCCCCAACGCGAAGATTCTCGTCGGAAAGACTGCATGGCAGAGAGCGCTAGCGCCACATTCTCGAGACAAAGCTTCATTTGTTCCCGAATTAATGCAATTGCTTGCTCAACGAGACGAAGTCTTCCAGGTCGATAGCGATACGCACCCGATATTGGGTGATGAATACCGCTTTCATATCAGCAACGGCCATACACCTGGCATGATGTTGACGGAAGTTGCAATGCCCAATGGGCCAGTGGTTTTTTGTGCGGATCTGATTCCGGGGGCACCTTGGGTGCATTTGCCCATTACAATGGGATACGACAGATTTGCAGAACAGTTGATCGACGAGAAGCAGGCGCTGCTATCCGATCTGATTGAACGAAATGGGCGGCTATTTTTTACCCATGACCCGCAAATTGCGCTAGGGCGGCTGGCTAAAGATGACCGCAACAAGTTTTGCGTTGTCCAACCACAGCCAGATCTGGTTGCAATTGAGCGATAATATATGCGTGTATCTTATTGTTTTATAAGAACAAATAAAATAATCTGTTTTTTTTCAAAGAATTGATGAACTAAACCGCGGGGCCTGGGTCATAGTTAACAGAGAATGTAACTCCCCCTTCGGTTGTTAGTTAGGCAATCGGATGTACTTAAGGTTTCAGTCCGACTGAGCGATCAATTTGAATGAGCCCTAAGGCAGAATCTCCGATAAAGTTCAGCCACCTTATTTTGGTGGCTTTTTTTTTGCCCGTCAAAAATCGATAAAATCGACACAATTTTGGTCATTTTTACCAACCTTTTGCCGTTAGCTCGCGTCTTACCCTTTAAATTCTGGCTTTTCTGAACTGGCACACAAATTGCCATTTATTTGGGAGAAGCACCTTATCGAGGCGATTTCAAAGCCGATGAAATCGAACCGAAAAATTTACAACCACAAAACAATAATTGACGACTATAAGGATTACACTATGAATTTCACCCGAAGCCTGACGGCAATTGCCTTAACGAGCGTGATGTTAAGCGGATGTATCAGCGTACGAGCTAGCGATATTGATTATGAAACTACCGAACAACTCACCTTGGATGCATCGGATATTAAAAAGCTCAGTGTTGATGCCACTGCAGGGTTTTTGAAAATAAAAGGCGATGAAAGCCTTGATGAGATCAAAGTGACTGCCGAATTGGCCGTACAGCGAGATCATTACAAACTTTCTTTAGATAGACGGGGTGATCGCGCTATTTTGATTGCTGATGCCAATACTGATAAATACTCAAACTGGTTTGGCGCTAGTCCTAAAATCGATATAACTATCCACCTTCCTGCCCGTCTGGCATTGGACATTGAAGACGGCTCTGGTGACCTCTGGATTGAAAATGTCTTGAATGGAGTCGAGTTGACCGATGGGTCTGGCGACATTATTGGTAAAAATATCGCTGGCGGAGTAGAGTTGAATGACGGCTCAGGCAGCATCGAACTCAGTGATATTAACGGCGAAATTACCATCGATGACGGTTCGGGCGATATTGAACTGAAAAATGTATCGTCTAATGTCAGCATTGAAGATGGGTCGGGTTCAATTGAGGTTTATAGCGTTCGCGGCAAGGTCAATCTTGAAGATGGATCAGGCGATTTACTGGTCGAAGATGCTGCAGGCCATGTCACCATTGACGATGGCTCCGGTGATATTCGCGTTAAATCGCTTCACGATGGTCTCACTCTGGTCAACACAGGTAGCGGAGGATTATCCATTAAAGACGTTACAGGTGAAGTGAATACTCGCGATTAGCCAGAGTTCAGCTCTCCTACACCGTTCGAAATATGAATCAGCTTTTGCCAGTCTAACGGCCCGTTAGGCTGGCCAAACACCCTTAAAGTTAAGCCAAAATCGAATTTTTCGGTTGCCTTTCAGGCGTTATAGTTGCGGGTTAAATTCATCCTAATTGCTTGAATTGTGGAAGATTTTCAGAATCGCTTTATAATGAGTAGTGTATCCTAGTAATTGAGCCAGGAAAAAAGATTGTGATTATGAACAGCGCCTTGTCTAACCGACTAATAAACTTTCGGCCAGTTTAAATGGCAGAAAACAAGAATAAGCATTATCTTAGCGTACGCGATCGGCTGCTTGTTCGGCTGCTGCCCATTACTTTTGTCGCTATCGTTCTGGTATTTACGATTTTTGAATACCTGCATTACAAAGATTCACTGTCTAAACTCTCCATCAAACAGCATAATCTCGCAACCAGTCAGAGTCTGGTGTTAAGCGATGCCATCTGGAAATGGAACGAGTCGCAAATCCAGAATATCCTCAATGGTTTTAAAGCATTCCCGGAATTCCAACACGCGCGCGTATTTGATGAAGAAAATAATCTCATTGCGGAAAGCGGGAGTTGGTCCGATGTGGACAATGTGCTGCAAATACAACAGCCTATCTACATGACGCGTAATGAAGAGCAGCTGAATATTGGCCGGCTTGAGCTTCAGTTTAACGCTGACCAACTGCAAGAAGATGTTCTCAGTCGCATTTTGCAAACATCGATTCAATTCATTCTGATTTTTATTGCCATTACCTGGGCAGTTCGATTGGGATTTAAATACTCCGTCGGCGATCCTTTGAATCATCTTTTAAAGTCGATTAACAAAATGAAAAATTCGCAGACGCCTTATCCGGCCGAACAGGTTAACAATGATGAGTTAGGTACAGTCGTCGCTGCTTATAATCAAATGTTAGCGTCGCAACATGAAATTAAAGAATCGTTAAAGCATGAACGAGAAACGCTGGAAAAACGCGTTGAAGAGCGAACTGCGGAATTGGCTATTCAAACCGAACGCGCTGAAGCGGCCAATATGGCCAAATCAGAATTTCTGGCGATGATGAGCCATGAAATCCGCACCCCAATGAATGGCGTCATTGGAATGACAAATCTGTTGATTGAAAGCGACTTAAATCAACAGCAACAAGAATACGCTGAAACCGTAAAGACATCTTCAGAAGCGTTGCTGGCAATCATTAACGATATTTTAGATTTTTCGAAAGTTGAAGCGGGCAAATTAGTACTGGTTGACAACTCGTTTAATTTAAAAGCCATGTGCGAACGTTTGTTGAAAATGATGGCACCGCTGGCGAAAAAGCAAAATATCGATTTGCTCTTTTTTTATGATGATATCGAGAACTATCAAGTGTTTGGTGATGAAGGACGGCTTGGCCAGGTGGTGTTAAATTTGTTGAGCAACGCGCTCAAATTTACATCTCAAGGTGAAGTTTGTTTATACCTGAAGTGCACAAATCAAGGGGACAAACTGCAGTCTTATCGCGTTGAAATTGTCGATACCGGGATCGGTTTTTCAAAAGATGTCGAACAGAAATTATTTTCTCCATTCAGTCAGGCGAGCAGTGATACCGCTCGAAATTTTGGCGGTACCGGCTTAGGGCTGGCTATTTCGAAACGATTAGTAAACTTAATGAACGGCGAGATCGGTTGTAAAAGTACGCCGGGTGTCGGCTCATGTTTCTGGTTTACCCTGGCCCTAAAATCTGATAACACTTCATTGGTTAATTCATATGTTAAACGATTAAATGGTATCAGGATCCTGATTGCAGATTCCCGTCAAAAAAGCGCCGCTTTTAGTCAACAGTGGCTACGAGACGACGGCGCACAATGTTGTGTGGTTAGTGATGTTGTCGCGCTCAGAAACGAAATTGAACAAGACCCACTGAACGATATTCTGGTGATTGAAGACCACTTGTTACACCAATTTTCTTTAACCGAAATCAAAGCGCTGTTCGATCAATTTAAAATGCGAATTGTTGTGTCAAGTACCCATAATTATCAATTATCAGAACTTAACGATTGGCATATGGATCTGGCGATTAAACGACCGCTATTAACCTCTGATATTAAACAACAAATCGCCGAGCACCTAAAATTAAAACACGGCTTTGAATCTTTTTATCCGCAATCAGAAAATCCTGTTTCTATGCACGAAAGCGCTGATGATCGAGCGCTGAAACTATTAGTCGCGGAAGATAACATTATCAATCAAAAAGTGGTTCAGGGAATACTGAATAAAATTAATGCGAAGGTCACTTTGGTTGAAAATGGTAACAAAGCACTCAAAGCCTTAGCGACCGATAAATTTGATCTGGTGCTTATGGATATGCAAATGCCAGAACTGGATGGACTAGAGTGTGCGAAAGTCATTCGTTCGTTGGATAGCGAGGTAAGCGGCATTCCAATTATTGCTTTAACCGCAAATGCGATGAAAGAAGATGAGGAGAAGTGTTTAGCCGCTGGTATGGATGATTACCTGGCAAAGCCCGTTAAAGCCGATATACTCATTAAAAAAGTGACTTATTGGGCGTCCAAAGCAAGAGAGCCCGCCGATAAATTGAAAGGTCAAACGGCGGGATAATTTACCGTCAACGCCGTTATTCACATTTTTCCACTATAATTGATATCATTTAGTGACTAAACCATCTCAATCGGTATATATTAGCCAGATAACTTTAAAATGATAATTAACAGTTAATAGGATTAAATTGTCGAACGACGAGTCGATAATTTATTCCTGATGACCGCCTCACCTATGAAAAAAATCGGGCTAGTTTTACTACTAATATCCTTTACTGTAAGCGCGCAGGAAAAGTTAATAGTGCTGACGGAAGAGTGGACGCCTTTTAATTATATCGCTCATGATCAGATTGTTGGTATTAGCACCGAGCTGGTCGAAAAATCGCTGGCATTGGCCGGCTACGACTATGACATTCAATTGTTGCCCTGGCAACGCGCCTATCGAATCGCACTCAGCGAAAAAAATAGTTTGCTTTATACCACCAATCGAACGAGTCAAAGAGAGTCTTTGTTTAAGTGGATTGGTCCATTATTTGCGTTGGACGTCAATTTTTACCGGTTAGATTCGCGCGGCAATATTTTGGTCAAAAGCGTTGAAGATTTAACTAAATACAGTATCGGTGTCTCACAGGGAGGCTCGATAGAAGGTTATTTAAACGAAATCGGTTTGAAAGAAAATGCCGACTATTTTACTTACGGTGATGAATCACAAGGATTGAAAATGTTAGAGAGCGGCCATGTCGATTTAATTCCTGGCTCGCCGCTTAATTTTAATAAAGCCGATCAGAAAGTAAAACTTAAGAAGGCCTTTACGCTCAAGACCACAAAATATTATATTGCCGCCAACAAAAATTTGCCTGATCACATCGTTAAAGACATCCAAAGTGCTTTGGATAATTTAATCAAACAAGGCGAAAAGCAAAAAATCCTGGCACGCTATTTTGGCCTGGTACCCGCGATAAAATAATGACACCCATTGACCGCTCAATTCGATAGGTTAATTCCAGGCGTTAGAATACATTTCGTTTGATGCCAGTCTTGGCTAAAATTTTGGCGGACAATTCTTCCACCGAACGCGTTGTTGTATTGATATTGGGGATTTTCTCACGGCGAAAAAGCGATTCTACTTCGCGTACTTCGTATTGGCATTGCTTTAGCGAGGCGTAGCGAGAGTTGGCCCTGCGTTCAGTTCTGATTTCATGGAGTCTGGCTGGATTGATAGTCAAGCCATAAATTTTCTGTTTGTGCTTTTGAAGATCCGGCGGCAGTTTTAATTTTTCCATGTCGTCTTCGGTAAAAGGGTAGTTAGCGGCTTTAATGCCAAACTGCATGGCCATATACAGCGAAGTTGGCGTTTTGCCACAGCGGGATACGCCCACTAAAATTACGTCTGCTTGATCATAGTGGCGGGTGGTGATGCCGTCGTCGTTATTTAAAGCGAAGTTGACTGCTTCGATCCGGTGGTCGTAAGCCTCTCCATTCCCTAGAGAATGGGTTTTACCCACCCGAAAGCCTGACGTTTCACCGAGTTCTGTTTCCAGTGGACCGATAAAAGTATGGAAAAAATCGAGTACCAGAGCGCCACTGGACTGGATGACTTGACGAATTTCTGGGGTAACAATGGTATCGAATACAATAGGGCGAAGCTGGCTTTCCTGCTCTGCTTTCTTGATGAGTCGGCAGGCCTCATTGGCTTTTTTGGTCGAATCTATAAATGGAATGGTGGTTTCATCAAATTCAACCTGCTCGAACTGGGATAATAGCGATTGACCGAACATTTCTGCCGTTATTCCAGTTCTGTCTGAGATAAAAAACACCTTCCGTTTCATATTTTCTTAACCTTGCAGTAAAATAGCGATTCTTTCGAAGGATTGAATTTAACCATGCCGCGAAAATTACGGCAACTTTAGCGACACTGCGGAAAGGTCTTACGGGCCCCGAGCAAAATGATAAAACCCAAAATTTAGGAGTAAACAGCTGTGCAAGAACATGTGCTTTGGTATAACGGTTTAGGAATGGACGATGTTGAGCGAGTCGGTGGAAAGAATGCTTCCCTTGGCGAAATGATCAGCAATCTAAGCAATATGGGTGTCAGCGTACCCAATGGATTTGCGACTACCGCTTCCGCATTCCGTGACTTTATGGCGCAAAGTGGATTGCACGACAAAATTCAGGCTGAACTCAATAGTCTGGATGTCGATGATGTCGAGAAACTCGCTGAAACCGGCAGTAAAATCAGACAATGGGTCATGGAGACACCCTTCCTTCCAGAGCTAGAAGAGGCCATTTACAAAGCCTATATCGAATTAAAGGGTGATTCTAACGAAGAATTTGCAGTTGCTGTTCGCTCCTCAGCGACTGCAGAAGATTTACCCGATGCGTCTTTCGCAGGTCAGCAAGAGACATTTCTTAACGTACGTGGATGGGAAAACGTTAAATTAGCCCTCAAGGAAGTGTTTGCCTCATTGTTTAATGACCGTGCCATTTCCTATCGCGTCCATCAGGGGTTCGAGCACGCTGAGGTCGCGTTGAGCGCTGGTGTTCAAAAAATGGTGCGCAGTGATATCGCTTCCAGCGGCGTGATGTTTACGATTGATACTGAATCAGGGTTTTCTGATGTCGTCTTTATTACAGGCGCTTATGGTCTTGGCGAAACCGTGGTTCAAGGTGCGGTTAACCCCGATGAGTTTTATGTCCATAAGCCCACTTTATCTGCCGGCAAGCCTGCTATTGTTCGAAAAACCTTAGGTGGTAAAGCGATTAAAATGATTTACACCGATGACCAGGCTCACGGTAAATCCGTTGCTACTGTTGAAGTTGATATGGCGCAGAGACATCAATTCTGTATTTCTTCCGAAGAAGTGGCAGAACTGGCCAAGCAGGCCATGATTATCGAACAACATTATCAGCGGCCAATGGATATCGAGTGGGCAAAAGACGGTGCCGACGGCAAACTTTATATCGTTCAGGCCAGGCCTGAGACGGTTCGGAGTCGAGATGATGGCCGTGTTATCGAACGATTTGTGTTAAGTGAGACTTCAGAAATTGTCGCGCAAGGCCGCGCAATCGGCCAAAAAATTGGTAAAGGCGTTGCCAAGGTGATATCGGATCTGTCAGAAATGGCATCGGTTAAACCCGGTGATGTGCTGGTCACTGATATGACCGATCCGGATTGGGAGCCTATCATGAAACGCGCATCAGCCATAGTGACCAATCGAGGCGGGCGGACCTGTCATGCGGCCATCATTGCCCGTGAACTTGGCATTCCGGCCGTGGTCGGGTGCGGCGATGCGACTCAGAAGATTTCACAGGGGCAGGAAGTGACGGTCTCTTGTTCGGAAGGCGATACCGGCAATATCTACCAGGGATTACTCGAATATAGCGTCAACAATAGCCAAATTGACGATATGCCTGAACTACCGTTCAAAATTATGATGAATGTTGGTAATCCTGATCGGGCTTTTGATTTTGCGCGTTTACCCCATCATGGAATTGGCTTGGCCCGACTCGAGTTTATTATCAACCGAATGATCGGCGTCCATCCGCGAGCATTACTCGAATTTAATCAGTTGGACGATGAGGACCTCAAAGCCACTATTACAGAATATATGTCTGGCTATGAGACTCCTGAAAGTTTTTATGTCGATAAGTTGGTTGAAGGTATTTCAACTTTGGCTGCCGCATTCTCGCCCGAAAAAGTGATCGTGCGGATGTCTGACTTTAAATCGAATGAATACGCAAACCTTGTTGGTGGTCATCTTTACGAACCGGAAGAAGAAAATCCGATGCTTGGTTTCCGCGGCGCGTCTCGATATATATCAAACGAATTTGAAGCTTGTTTTGCGCTCGAATGTCGTGCCATCAAAACCGTACGGGAAACTATGGGGCTCACCAATGTTGAAATCATGATCCCTTTTGTCCGCACTGTGGATGAAGCCGAACAGGTTATTCAACTGTTGGCGAAGTATGGCCTCAAACGTGGCGAAAATGGACTCCGCGTTATTATGATGTGCGAATTGCCTTCTAACGCCTTGTTGGCAGACGAGTTTTTACAACACTTTGACGGATTTTCAATTGGTTCAAATGATTTAACTCAGCTGACCTTAGGTCTCGACCGTGATTCTGGCATTATTTCTCATTTATTTGACGAGCGAAATCCAGCCATTAAGAAGTTACTCAGTATGGCTATTCAAGCCTGCCGAAAAGCCAATAAGTACGTTGGAATCTGTGGGCAAGGTCCTTCTGATCACCCTGATTTAGCAAAATGGTTGATGGAAGAGGGGATAGAAAGCGTTTCGCTTAACCCTGATTCAGTATTGGAAACCTGGTTATTTTTGGCGAATCAAGAAAATAACTAGTTTATCGAACAAGTAAAAGCAATTTAAAAAGGGCGGTTTTACCGCCCTTTTTTGTATTTTTATGCTTATCGAATAATATTTGAACTACACTAAAAGAAGGTAAATAACTCAGGAACGAATACGCCATAATCAGCTGTCAGGAAAATACCGGTGAATTTGCCGCAGATGGTTTTATAATTTAAAAGAATGCAGTTTTCCTTTTCCACATTTAAATTAAAACAAATTTGTCGGCTAAGCATTTTTGTTTTTGGTTTAGTTGTTTATATTCCTATTGCCAAGGCCCAAAGTTGGCTTGAATTTACATCCATCGATTCCAGTGATGGCCTTTCTTCGGTCACTATTTTTGACATTGTTCAGGATTCGAAAGGCTTTATCTGGCTGGCGACCCAAAACGGATTAAATCGTTACGATGGCTACCAGACGCTGGTATTTAAATTTGACCCCGATGATCCCTATTCGATTTCTGATGATTTCGTAGAAGAACTGTTTATCGACTCACTCGGGCAACTCTGGATTGGCACCCGCAATGGCCTCAATCGATTTGATGATGCCACCCATCGATTTCATCGATATTATCACAACCCAGATGACGCTAATTCACTGGCCAGTAACCATGTCACAGCGATTGCAGAAGACGCTCATCAACAGTTATGGGTTGGCACCGCCGGTAGTGGATTGAGCGTCTTTTCGCCTGAATCAGAAACCTTTCGGACCGTCAACACCGATCATTCAAAATCTACACTGGCAGACAACTTTATTAACGCACTTTATTTGGATAGCGACAAGGTATTATGGATTGCAAGCGGTAGCTCGAGACTCGTACCATCTGAGCGACCTGGTGGTATCAATTATGTGAAACCAGATAGCGAACAAATACATCAGCTACCTTTGCCTGACGAAGCGTTAGCCAGCGAAGAGAACCCTGGCGTAACCGCGCTCTACGTCGATTCAAAAAAGAATCTATGGATTGGCACAAAAACCCAGGGCGTGTTTTTGAAAGCGTCGGGAGAATCGACTGTCAGGCAGGTTTTATATCAATCGACCGACAAACACCAATTGAGTCTTGAGGTATCTGGTTTTGTCGAAGACCGTGCTGGAGAAATCTGGATTGGCACTTTAAATGATGGACTTTATCGATATGATTTTGCGCGCCGAGCCTTTGTCCATATTTCGTCTGAACGACGCGATTCTTCAAATTTAAATGATAATGAAATCGTTTCTTTGTTGACAGATAGCTCCGGCGTACTTTGGGTGGGGACCTGGACCGGCGGACTAAATAAGCTGGACTTTGGTGCCAATCAGTTTAAAAAATATTTACAGCAGGAAACCGATGTACACGGCGCTAAGCAGCCCGTCCGTATGGTCGCTCGAGATAGCCAAGGCGGCTACTGGCTGGCAGCCTGGACCAATGGTGTTTTACGATTTGATTTAAATAACGGGCGTGCTTATCGAGAACCGAAATTGCCATTTTCTTTGACGGGTAACGTCAGGGAAGTTCATGTTGATGGCCAAAACGTCCTGTGGGTTGGAACTGATACAAACGGTTTGTTTAAATTTGATCCCTTGACTGAGCGGGTGACCCATTATAAAAGCCAATGGGAAAATCCACGCAGTATTAGCCACAATCACATCTTACAAATCATTGACGGAAACGAAAACGAACTTTGGGTCGCGACTCGTGGCGGAGGTCTAAACCGCTTTAACAAAGAAACCGAAATTTTTACTAGGTACCGTCACATTCCAGGTCGTGCCGATACCATTGCTAGCAATAATGTCAGCGTTCTGTATCTTGATGAAAAGGATTTGCTGTGGATTGGAACTGAGGGTGGCGGTATCAATATATTTGATGTTCGCCAAAACCGTGTGCTTCGTCATTTTCATTCTTCAGCCAGTCACGCATTGTGCAGTGACAATATTAATGACATTTTTAAAGATGTAGATGGACAGTTTTGGATAGGCACAAACCTCGGTTTGTGCCAATTAATTCTTGAGCAGGGAACAGTGACCGAGGGAGAAATCAGTTTTCGCTTGGTTGAAAACAAACAGCAACCATCAAAGCGAATTAGCGCCATTGGCAGCATTCAACAAGATGAAAAGAAAGTTCTCTGGATAAGTACTATCGAAGGGGTAACAGCTTTCAACCCGATTTCCGAAGAGTTATTTTTTTATCAGGCAGAGCATGGTGCAATCGATGCGGGATATTTTATACGCGGTGGTTACCATGCGCCAGAAGGACTCATTATTTTTGGCGGAGTCACTGGCTTGACGGTATTCGATCCGCGTAAAGTAAGCATTGATCAACAGCCCCCTCAAATTGAACTGACGCGTCTGACACTATTCAATCAGGAAATGAGAATTGCCACAAGTGAACATGACTCTCCTTTAAAACAATCAATTGAATCGTCTTCACAAATAGAATTTACCCATGAACAGAATGTCTTCTCGATTGATTTTTCCGCGCTACACTTTGCCAACTCTCAACTCAATCAATACGCTTACCGCTTAAAGGGATTTGATGAAAAGTGGCTTTATACCGATGCGAGCAATCGAAGAGCGACATACACGAATCTTGATCCGGGTACATATGAGTTTCAGGTCAAAGCGTCCAATAAGGATGGCGTTTGGAGCGAATCATCACGAAATCTAACGATTGTCGTAACGGCGGCGCCGTGGGCGAGTTGGTGGGCTAAAATTTTCTATGTTTTAATTGCGCTAACTTTAATGAAGTTTTTGTATAACCAAAAATTGCGTGCGGAACGGCTCGACAAAGAAAATAAAATCGCACAAATTGAAAAAGATTTTGCGGTAAAATCTAACGAACTAAAGTCAAAGTTTTTGGCAAATATGAGCCATGAGATCCGCACGCCAATGAATGCCATAATCGGACTAAGCGGCCTGGCTTTAAGAGTGCCAATGAGCGAAAAGTTACGCGATTACCTGAGCAAAATAGAAACTTCATCGAGTGCGTTGCTCAGAATAATTGATGACATACTCGACTATTCTAAAATTGAAGCGGATAAACTGGAACTGGAAACTCGACCGTTTGCGTTAGAAGATGTTGTGCGAGAAGTGGTGAATGTTATTTCATCGAAGGCAAATGAGAAAGGGCTCGAGCTGATAGTCTCTCACCTGGAAGATATCGATTTTAAACTGGTTGGCGATGAGCTTCGATTGCGGCAAGTGATCATCAACCTGGCTAACAATGCGATTAAATTCACTAACACCGGATTTATCGAAATTTTGTTTGAGAAAATCAAACAGACAGATTCACAAATCGAATTAAAAATTTCAGTCATTGATACTGGGATTGGTTTAACTCGCGAGCAAATTCACCGGATATTTTCACCATTTACTCAGGCAGATATGTCCACTACCCGTCAGTACGGTGGTACCGGCCTGGGGTTATCCTTGAGCCGACGATTAGTACATTTAATGGGGGGCGAAATTCATGTATCAAGTACTTTAGGAAAAGGCACGGTATTTAATTTTAATGCCCACTTTGGCATCGAAGAAAAAGCGCCGTCGTTATATTTTGACGACAAACCTTTATTACAGCAACTCAAAGTTTTGTTGATTGAGGATAACACCGAAACGCTAGTGACGCTTACGCGTATGCTGGAATCCTTTGGCATATCAGCCTTACCTTATCTTGCGTCTAATGTCAGTCCAGAACAATTAGAATCTTGCGACATTGATTTTAGTCAGTTTAACCTGGTTATGCTTGACGCTTCGTTGCCACTCAACAATTTTTCAGATATCGGTGCGTTTATCAAACAACAGGTTGCCAGCACACAGACCCACGTCTTGTTAATGACGGGGATGGCGACAGAATTGAACGCGTCGCACCATAGAATTTTTGACACTATCATTGAAAAACCGGTGACCCCGTCTGAGTTGCACGACGGTCTATTGGCGAGTCTCAAGTTACGTAAACCATCGGTTAAAGACGCGGAACTTGATGAGACCGAACGTTTAAGGTTGTTGACCAAACTCGCCACAAAGAAAATTTTACTGGTTGAGGATAATCTGATTAACCAACAGGTCGCGAAAGAACTCATTGGTACTTTTGGAGTCGCGGTGGAATGCGCTAATAACGGTCAAGAAGCGATCGAGTTATTAAAGACCCAGTATTTCGATATGATTTTTATGGATATGCAAATGCCGATTCTCGATGGCATGGAAACCACAAAAATTATTCGCGAGCAATCTTTGTTAGATAAACAACCGATTGTCGCAATGACGGCGCATGCGATGATTGGCGACAGAGAGAAATGTCTTCAAGCTGGCATGGATGATTATCTATCAAAGCCAATTAAGCCCGAAGCTTTGTATCAATGCATGCAAAACTGGTTGTTACCTGGCGACTTGACAACCTCTGGTATGTTAACGACCTTATTGCAAGAGTTGGCTAATGAGAAAAAGCGCCAGCACAAAGCTATTGGGCTTTATTCTCGCGCAGACGATACTGGGCTAGAGGAGTTTCCGGTCGTCAATTACGACGCGGGACTTGCGGCATTGGATGATAACGAAGAGCTTTATCGCGAAGTTCTACAGATGTTTATCGATAAATATCGCGAATATAATAGTATCGAATTCCTTTTTAAGCGCAAGAAAACGCACGAGTTGGGGCGCTTTTTTCATACCCTGAAAGGGCTGGCTGCCACGATAGGCGCAATTCAATTGAACCATCTTTGTGCTCATATCGAACTGGAGATCGTCGAGCGTGAAACTATCAATGAATTGGATATCGAAGAATGCTTGTCTGAGTTGACAAAAGCCTGCCAATCGATTGAAGAAATTCTCGATAATCAGTCAGATGGGTAATAATCAGAGCAATATAAAAGCTTAGTTTTCAATAAGATAGAAAAAAGTGTGAAAATAGTCACAATTACAGGTCAAGCAATTTGAGATATCGCCGATAAACAGGATATCGGTATAATCTTGAATTGACCGTTGCGGAGAGGTTGCATTAGCCAGCCGAGCCTCCCGACTAGCGCGTCAAGATTATCAGCCAGGAAGCTGTCCCCTCTTAGTTTGATTGATTAGTATCGGAGATACCCGATAAGGAAGAAGTACGTTTTAATGAGTCAATAGCCTACGAAGCCGAGGCTTTCGTACCTATTGCATGAAAAGGGCTGCCTGATTCGAAAGGTCAGGTTCGCAAAGCTACCGGTCTAAGGGTGAAGTTTGTACCTAGGATAGCGGGGTTGCCGAATTGCAAGTCGAGTCATTTGGGCGATCCTGCCGTGCGCATATTCTAAGCGCCGATATCTAAAGTTCATACAACAAACTCACCGAACAAAAAAGTTTGCTCTGGAGTTACCGTATGTGCAAGAGAATAATCGAAAGACTACACCGTCATTTCGCCGCCAGTTTTCTTTCATTTTTATTCTTAACTTTTTCATCTGTTATTCACGCCGCGAGCGTCAGTGGCGTCATTAAAGATCAAGCGGGCAATCCGATAGAAGGGGCCAGTATTAGTCTTTATGAAGTTGTGGGGAGCAGTGTTACGCCCGCGGGTAGCTTAATTAAAGTCGGTGCCGATGGGGTATTTTCCTGGACTGCTACCGACGGCAATTACTTACTCCTCGCGTATTTTTATGCTTCAGATATCAGCATTAACGGCGCGCCTTATCATACAGCGATTACCAGCGAAGATTTTGTCGTCTCAGGTGATACCAGCCGAGATGTCATTTTTGATTTTGTTATCTTGACGGGGCAGGTCGTCGACGTCAATCAAACGCCAATTTCCGGCGTGGAAGTTGCCACCAGTAAAATGTGGCATGGTCCAGAGCTAGGCGGTCAAGGCCAAATTGCGCAATACAATGTCATTCACCAAAATGGCAGCAGTGTGACAGATGCTAACGGCCAGTATCAAATGTTGCTGTTTGCTAGTGATAACTGTATTGCTGCTAACTACTATGCTGATGATGCCGATTGTTTATACGATGTTACTTTTTCGCCAGCCGAAAACAGTGGTTTTATTGAAACCACGCAATATGATATTGCGGTCAACCAGAATCAAACTTTAGATGTCGTTCTCGATTTTGCCGATCCCGTCGCCGCAAAAATTCTTTCTGGTCCGTATGTAAATAACATCAGCGATACTCTGGTGGAAATTTTTTGGCAAACCGACAAGCCTGCTATCGGCTCCATTCAAATTGTCGGTGGTGCGACCGTCGCTAACAATGAAGCCTCAAGATATCACTATGTTGTTGTCGAAGGTTTAACGGCTAACACCAATTATTCCGCTTATGCGCATACCGTTGATGAGTATGGAAATACGTCGACAGTAAAATCAATTGATTTCACCACCACCGACCAGGCCGATACGCGAGCGCCGCAGTTTATTGAAAATCCTCACGCTTCTTCTGTTCGCGATAATCAATTTACTATCGAATTTTGTGCCGATGAGCCGGTAGATGGAAAAATAATGGTTAATGGGCAGGACTATCTGCTGCCTGGCCTCGGAACCTGTCATGAACAGGTTATTAGCGGGCTGACACCCAATACCGATTATGCCGTAAGTGTACACATAAGTGACAGCGCTGATAATGGGCCAACCAACAGCGCTATTGAAACGATCACGACCCGAGTTGCAGCTGATTTTAATCCACCTTTAATGACTAGCGCGCCGATAGTTGTGGACGTTTCTGATTCTACGGCGATTGTGTTATGGACAACCGATGAACCTGCGACAAGCTCAGTTTCATACAATGACGGCGCCATCTATCGAATTATTAATAATCACGAGCTGACCCAACTACACGCTATTCAATTGACCGGGCTGACGGCAAATACCCCTTATTATTTAGTCGCTTCTTCAAGTGACGAAAATGAAAATGGTCCCACCCTTTCGTCTACGATTCAGTTCACAACACAGTCTGATCCAGATTCCACTGCGCCGCTTATTCTGGGTCGCCCATTAATTCAGGATATTACTGATGTCAGTGCAAAAGTTCATTGGAAAACTGACGAGTCTGCATCGACCATAGTATTTTTTGGTACCAGTAGAGATAACTTGAATCAAATCGAGACTGTGCCCGGTTTTACCTATCAACATCAAATTACCTTATCAAATTTACAGGCCTCGACCGAATACTTCTACAAAGTCCAATCGAATGATCTGTCAGGAAATAGCTCAGAAAGTGCGGTTCTGTCATTGACGACGGCGGAAAATTCGCAATCTCCGGTGCCGGCAATTGTTACCGGACCGATTATTGAGAAGTTGACTGGACACAGCGCAACTTTAAGCTGGAAAACAAATGTTAGCGCAGACAGCCGTTTAATTTGTGAATCGCTCTACGGTAATAGCGAAGTCAACAAAACTGACGCAACTCGAGATCATCTGTTAACTCTTGCCGGACTAGAGCCCGGTACTGCTTATCGTTGTGTCGTCTACTCGACTGATTCTACCGGTGTTATTGCTGACGCAGTAATCAGCTTTACAACCTCGTCCACTGCTGATTTGACGCCGCCGGCGTGTGTGGTTGCACCAGAGGTTGAAGGCTTTGGAAACTTGGCTGAAGTAAGCTGGCAGGCGGATGAACTGGCGTCGGCAACATTGGCCTATCGAATCAAAGGCGACGTCCAGTGGTTACACAAAGCCGATTTAGATTTTAAACCAAACGGTGTGATTTTATTATCAGGTTTAAATCCAGAAACGATTTATGAGTATCAGCTCACCTTAACTGATCTACTCGGTAATAGTGCCGCCTGTGACGATAGTGAATTTAATTCTGGTGTGCCCGCGCAAATGACACCGCCGGTTTTTGCGGTTGACCCTTTTGTTGCAAATTTGAGTTACCACTCGGCTACGGTTCATTGGAGTACGGAGAAAGTTTCTAATGGTCAAGTACGCTTTGGTTTGGCCGCAAATTCTTTAGATAAGTTAGCATCAGCTACCGAGTTTCAATTTGATCATGACGTTGCTTTAAATAATCTCCAGGCCAACACAACTTATTACCTGGTGGTCGATGCGTTTAATCTCGAGGGCACCATTACTAGCAGTAGCGTGATCAGTTTTACTACGTTGCCGATACCGCCAGTTGAGCTAACGCCACCGAAAATTATTGCAGGTCCGTGGGTAAAAAATATCACCGACGTCTCTGCGGTTGTCGAATGGACGACCGATAAACCCGCTAACAGCCAGGTCGACATTGTCGCTGGAAGCTCTTTGGTCAATGAAGAATTAACCACTTCTCACTCTGTGGTGTTAACCGGCTTGACGCCCGACACGGTTTACACCCTGGCGGTGCAGTCGAGCGACAAGAATGGCCTGACTTCTGAGCCTGAAAATGCAGACTTTCGAACCTTATCATCGCCGGATGTAACGGCGCCAAAGTTTGTCACCGGACCGAGCATTATTTCGATTGATTACGATCGATTTACAATTGAGTTTTGTGCCGATGAACCGGTCACCGCCGATGTTAATGTTAACGAAAGTAACACTAGCATTAGCGAAGCAAAAATTTGCCATAGTTTGACTTTAGAGGGTTTGACTCCAAATAGCGAATATACCCTGGTCGTAGAAATTACCGATATTGCGGGTAATGGTCCGGTCGCGAGCGACGCTATCTTGGTAATTACACTTCCTATTATCGATGTCGCGGCGCCTGTTATTACAGGGCCAATTGTCACAGACATTAGCGACACTTCGGCGATTGTCCGTTGGACGACAAACGAAGCGGCTGACAGCGGCGTCAAGTATAGTGATGGCATTACCTTGACCGAGTTGAATGATAACAATTTAGTTGTTGAACATGTCATTTATTTGAACGATCTCACTCCCAATACCACCTATACGCTGACGGCTTCATCGAGCGATGCATTTGGAAACGGTCCCACCGTTTCAGCGCCAGTTGAATTTACGACATTAGGCGCACCTGATTTGACGGCGCCAAACATTATTGCGGGACCTTATGTTGAAGATATTACCACCACTAGTGCTTACGTTTTGTGGACAACCGATGAGGCGTCAACCAGTTTTGTCAATATTGGTTTAAGTGGAAATGCATTGGATCAGAGTTTTTCTGTGGCGGGATTGGAGCAAGACCATGTGGTTCCGCTGACCGGTCTTCAGCCAGATACCCTATATTATTTTCAGGTTGCTTCTAGTGACCTGGCGGGCAATACCGTAACGAGCGATGTATTAACATTTAAAACCCTCAAACAGGGGCCGCCGGTGCTCGCTATTGTTGACGGCCCTGATCTGGTTGATGTGACTAATGAATCACTCACTATTAGCTGGCAAACGAATTTAAACGCAGACAGTCGTCTGGTTTGCGAAACGGAACAAACGAGTCAAGCGCCACAAAGCAACGGGCAAATTTCAAGTGGTTATCCGTCCATTAATAAAGGCGCAAAGCAAACACGGACGCTTTCGTTATTAAACGCACAACCGTCAAAATCGCCAGATGCAACCTATCATTCTGTCGAGTCAAAAAAAGCGATCAAAGGGCAATATATAGTATTGCTGCGTGATGAGTTAAAGCGCTTTGCGACACAATCGCTCACCGCGCAATCGGCACTGGCGCAACGCACTGTTAGCGTAAAACAATTGTCGTTAAGCGAGCGACAATCTTTGTTGAAAACAACTTCGTTCGACATCGCTGCGACAGTCGGTGGAAACGTCTTGCAACAGTATCCCTATGCCGTAAATGGTTTTGCCATTCAAATGTCTGCTGCTGAAGTTTCGCAATTATTAAAAGACCCACGTGTTTTAATGGTCGAGCCCGATCAAATCATGAGTGTGAATGCAACTCAAGATGGCGCAACCTGGGGACTGGATCGTATCGACCAGGTTGACCTGCCACTATCGAGCGATTTTACCTATGCGCTCGATGGCAGCGGCGTAAATGCTTATGTGATTGATACCGGGGTTTTAGTCTCGCACAGTGATTTTTCTGGGCGAGCGGTGAGCGGTTGGGACTTTATCGATAATGATTCAGATGCCTCAGACTGTAACGGCCATGGCACCCATGTCGCCGGCACTCTCGGTGGTAGCACTTATGGGGTTGCCAAGAATGTCACTATCACTGGAGTTCGAGTGTTAGGCTGTAATGGCTCAGGCACAAATTCATCGGTTATTGCAGGCATCGATTGGGTAGCGGCAAATGCTGTTGCACCGGCTGTGGCGAATATGAGTTTAGGTGGCGGCAGTTCGGCTATTCTCGACCAGGCGGTGAATAATGCTATCGATGCGGGGATTACTTTTGTTGTCGCCGCAGGTAACTCCAACATTAATGCCTGCTACGGATCACCCAATCGCGTTCCGGCGGCTATTACCGTGGCCTCATCGACTTCGCAAGACTCTCGTTCCAGCTTTTCAAATTGGGGAACTTGCGTCGACCTTTTTGCGCCCGGTTCGGCGATTACTTCAGCCTGGCATAACGGCGGAATTAATACCATTAGTGGCACTTCAATGGCTGCGCCGCATGTTGCCGGTGCGGCTGCGCTCTATTTGCAGGCGCACCCGAGCGCTTTACCGGATGAAGTTGCAACCAGTCTGGTGAGCTTTGCCTCACAGGATAAAATCAGTAATGCAGCAGGTTCGCCAAATCTTTTACTCAATATATCGTTTGATCAAGATTCCGAAATTCCGGCGCCACCACCGCCGCTACCGATTGAAAAAGTTACCTTCGAAATCAGCGATGATACACGGACGAAGTCTCATTTACTGACGTTACTTGGGCTTCCCGCGAGCAGTAATTTTCAATGTACGGTTTATTCATCTGATATTAGCGGCGCAACCGTGAGTGCTAAAATTGAAGCGAGCACCAGTGATATACCTGATACCACACCGCCAGTTTGTGAAAGTGCTGCAGCAGTTACACCTTTTGTAGATTCGGCATTGGTTAGCTGGAATTCTGATGAGCCGACGACAGCAAAAATTCAGTATCGTCCACTCGATAATCAAGAATGGGCGGAGGGTAATACACTCGAATTTTTACAATCTGATTCGTTTCTGGTAAGTGGGCTTTTACCTGAAACAACCTATTTGCAGCAGGTTACCGTGACGGACCGTACGGGTAACAGCTCGCAATGTCCTGCGGGAGAATTTACGACTCTGGCACCAGATACTATCGCCGAACCTGTTTTCTCGCTTCAGCCAGTTGTCAGTGACATTACTGTCGATAGTGCGCGTGTGAGCTGGGCGACCCAGGAAGATTCGACGGCTATTTTAAGATATGGCCTATCCGCTGAAAGTCTGGATTTGGCGATTCCCGTGGCGCAGCTAAGTCGTGAACATGCGGTTAATTTAACGCAACTTAACGCTAATACTGTCTATTTCCTGCGTGTCGAAGCGTTTAACTTGCAAGGCGAAATGACCATCAGCGAAATAGTCAGCTTTATGACTTTACACCCCATCATCGATTTTGATAACGATGGCATTATTAACGACATTGATAATTGTCCTTATATTCCTAACCCGGATCAAAGTGACTCGGACCATGATGGTATTGGCGATGTATGTGACGCTAACGAAAACGATAGTGATTTCGATGGTATCAATGATGATTTAGATAATTGTCCGATGATTGCCAACCCCGATCAACTCGATAGCGATGGTGATGGCGTCGGTGATGCTTGTGAGCAGCCAGGAGACGACTATGATCTGGATGGCGTATTCGATAATGTTGATAACTGTCCACTGATTGCTAACCCCGATCAAAAAGACTCGGATAACAATGGCATTGGCGATGCTTGCGATACCTTCGAGAGCGACCGTGATAATGACGGTATTGGTGACAATCTGGATAACTGTCCAGACTTGGCTAATCCCGATCAACTTGACTCTGATGGTGATGGCGTTGGCGATGCGTGTGAGCAGGTAGCAGACGATTACGATTTAGATGGCATCCTTGATGGCGATGATAATTGCCCGCTCATTGCTAATCCGGATCAACTCGATTCTGATAATGACGGCATCGGTGATGTTTGTGATGTCCCGGAAGAAGATATCATCTTACCGCCGACACCTGCCGGATTAAACCTGCGTGGCGTAGTGACCGGTGAAGGTAATCTTGTCGCAGAAGCAACGGTGGCATTGTATAACGCACAGCAAAACCTGCTTGAATCCGTGCTAACGGCAGCAGACGGTAGTTACGCGTTTGCGGGACTGAAAGCGGGTAATTATTACATCGGTGTCACGCCGCCAGCAGGATCTGATTTTCAAGCAACACCGCTCGAAATGCTAACACTCAATGCCGATGATCTGGTTCATTGGGTTAGCTTGATCGGCGATGCAAAAGTGCTATCGGGATACTTAAAAGATTCGCAAGGACGGGCCATTGATCAGGTTCAAGTGAGCTTGCACATGCAGACGACCGGCAACCAGGTCGGAAACCCGGTAACTACGACACAGAACGGCTATTTCGAATTTAAAGTCGCGCCTGGAACTTATAAACTGCGTCCGACTATTAACTTGTTGAATCAAACAGCAGGTGTAGTGCCTAGCTACCCGGTTCCTGATTTCGCAACTGTCATCCACGCGTTACAGAATCTCGAAGTCAGTGATGATGTACAAGTTGATCTGACCTTACCCTTTGCCATTTTAAGTGGTCGAACGCTAGATAATAACGGCAACCCAATCGCGAATGCGAGTGTAACAATACGCCATCAACTTGACGCTGCCGGTGTCAGTTATTATCTTGAAAGTTATGGTGAGCACGCCAACAGTTATGCTGTTTCCGATGCTGGAGGTCATTTCGCGTTTGCGTTATTTACCGATCAAGCGGTTGATCTCATTTTATTGCCACCGGCTGATAGAAGTGATCTGGCGGCCACCACAATCAACGACTTTAGTATGTCAGCCGATGCGAATCAGGATCTACATTTTGTCGCTGGTATCGCCCTATCGGGTTATTTAAAAGATTCACAAGGCCGGGCGATCGACCATACCCGTTTAACCTTGCACGACCAGGAAAGCGAAGTGCAGGTAGGTCGCGCCGTTTACACCGATGCTGCCGGTTTCTATCAAATGATGGTTGAACCAGGCATCTACAAAATAAAGCCGCACTTAAATCCTTTTGGACAGAGCTTGCTCGCAGGTGGCGCGGAAACCAGTTATCCATTACCCGATTTTGCCACGGCATTATTTGCTGCAGATAATATCAATGTTACAGCGGCAACGACTCTAGATATTGTCGTGCCTATGGCGATATTAAACGGCACCCTGGTCGACGCAGCTGGCGCGCCCGTGAGCAATGCGGCGTTAACAATTAGTCATATTTATCATGAGGGCGAAACGAGTTTCTATCTGGAAAGCCATGGCCGTTCAAGTTTTACCCACGCTCAATCTGACGCTAATGGTGAATTTTCGATAGCGCTGTTTATCGATCAGCCGACTGACCTGATTTTTGCGCCGTCTATTCAGAGCCGAGGTATCGCTGCGACAAAAGTATCGGCATATACCATATCGGGTGATTCGTCTGACACCTTTGTACTCGATAATGCCATTCGATTATCGGGCTTTCTTAAAGACAGTGAGAATAATGCTATCGATAATGTTGCCTTGACGATTGTCGATCAAATTACCCATCAGCCAGTCGATATCGATGCGGTTACTCAAGCCGATGGTTATTTTGAATTTAAAGTCGCGCCAGGCAACTATAAAATTCGCCCCTACTTGCAAGGAAATAATTCACCAACACAAAATTATCCGTTACCCGATTTTGCTGCGGTTTATTATTCTCCGGTTAATTTGTCCGTGTCCGTCGATACTCAGATCGACATCACATTGCCGATGTCTGTGTTATCGGGTAAAGCGCTCGATGCTAATGGCGTTGCGGTGCCGGGAGTGAAGCTGCGGGTTGATCATGCGACAACCCAAAATGGTATCAGTTATTATCTGGAAAATAGTGGAGACGCGCTCGGTAGTAATGCCCAAACCGATGCTAATGGTGCATTTGGCTTCGCCATTTTTAATCACCAACAAACCGATATTTCGGTGAATCCACCGTTACAGTCAGGTTTTGCGATTACCAATATTAACCATGAAATTTCTCAAGTAACCAGTGAACATATCTGGCTGTTACATACCGACACAGCGCCCACCATTATTTCTGGTCCGTGGGTGAAAAAAATTACCGAAACTTCGGCCATCGTCGAATGGCAAACCGATAAACCCGCGACCAGTGTTCTGGATTTATCCAATGGTCAACATATCGAAAAGAATCCGCTCAGTTTATATCATTCGATTGTTTTGACGGGATTAACGCCCGCGACGCAATATATGGTTGATGTCCACTCAGTCGATAAATCCAATCAAGCGACCCAAACCCGTAGCACCAGCTTCACGACTTTGGATAAACAAGATAATAAGGCGCCGCAATTTGTCGAAGGGCCGCTCTTTAATCAGATAACCCATGAGCAATTTGTCGTATGGTTCTGCGCTGATGAAATTGTAACGGGCGTCATACTCATTGGTGAGGAACGATTTGAACTGACTAATCCGGCTGAATGTCATGAGTTGTTAATTGATAATCGTGACCCGAATACGCCCTACGAAGTTGTCGCCGAAATTGTCGACCTGGCTGGTAACGGTCCAACCTTAAGTGAGCCAAAAACAGTCACGACTTTACCGGCGCCAGATCTGGATGCACCGGTCATTTTGTTAACGCCGATCGTGATCGATATTTCAGATTCCGAAGCAACGGTAATCTGGACAACCGATGAACCCGCGACCAGTGGTGTGTCTTATAACGATGGTGCTCACTTCCACGTTGTCACCGATGAACACTATGTCGTTGAACACACCATACCATTGGTTGACTTAACACCTGAAACCACTTACACCTTGACGGTATCGTCAACGGACCGAGAAGGTAACGGCCCAACTTTAAGCGGCGAAGTTAGTTTTACGACCCTGGCAACGCCAGATACAAGCGCGCCACTGATTTTAGGCAGCCCGTTGATCCAGAATATTACTCATCAAAGTGTGGTGATTCGTTGGGACACTAACGAACCCGCAACGACTATGTTAGTCATGGGTACTTCAGCCGATGAACTGGATCGCCTGGAAACCAAAAACGGCATGCGTACTTTTCATAATATGGCGGTGACGGGATTAGAGCCTGACACGGTTTATTATTTCCGCGTTAAAGCGCAAGATGCTGCGGGAAATATGACGCAAAGTGAAGTGATGTCATTCCGTACCAAAGTTCGTGGCCATCAAGGTAATCCTCACTTTATGTCAGATGTGGAAATTAAAAAATTAACCAGCCAAAAACTGGTGGTTTTCTGGAATACCGATGTGAACGCAGACGGCCGGCTGGTTTGTACCGGCGGCGGTGAAACTCGTGAAGTCAGCCATGGTAAGAAATCTAAACGTCACTATCTGACACTTACTGGTTTGCTGCAAGGTGAAACCTATCAGTGTGTGGCTTATTCGACTGACCACCACGGTTATACAGCGTCGAGTAATCTAGACGCATTCACCGTTCCACTTCACTTACCCTGTGCTGGAAATGACACCGATGATTGTGACGCTGATACTGAAACTGAAACTGAAACTGAAACTGATATTGAAACTGGAATTGAAAGTTCCAACGCGACCGGCAGTCTCTCTTTAAAAACCTGGTTTGCCTCATTGTTAAATACTAATAAAACCAGTACTGCAAATACTACCAGCCAGAAATTGCCGGTGATTACGACCCCGGTTGTTGAAGGATTCGGTGGACTGGCGACCGTTAATGTTTCGAGCGATGAGCTGACGGCGGTATTAGTTCAGTTTAAGCCAGTCACTGAAACTAACTGGCAGCAAGCCGGTTCGGTTAAATCATCAGAAAACCATTTAGTGATATTGAGTGGCCTGACTGAAAATACTGATTACGAATTAAAAGCGGTTCTGACTGACTTCTCGGGTAATGCCACAACCAGCGAGTTGGTGAACTTTAATTCGGGTTCGCAGGCTGCTTTAGTCGCTCCTGAATTTAGCGCGCAGCCGGTGGCTAATTTCATCACCCGTGATTCTGCGACTATCGACTGGTCCAATAGTAACTTTGCCTATGCGCAGGTTAAATTTGGGATCACCGCTGATAACCTGACTGAACAAGCAGCGAATGCCGGTGCGATGACCGGACATTCGGTCACTTTAACTAACCTGGCTTCGGCGACAACTTATTATGTGGAAGTCACGGCATATAACATTGCGGGTGAAGCGACAAGAAGCCAGGTCATAAGCTTTACGACTTCTGCCCTGAATAACCTTGTCGATAGTGACGGTGATGGTATGACAGACGCCTGGGAAATCACCCAGGGCTTAAACGCGCAAGATGCCAGCGACGCCGCGCAAGATGCTGACAATGATGGCCTGTCAAACCTGGAAGAGTTTATCGCAGGCGCTGATCCTCACAACGCCGATAGCGATGGTGACGGCATGCCTGATGGTTGGGAAGTGGATCATGGTTTAGACCCCAACGACGCAACCGATGCAAATGAAGACGCGGACGGTGATGGCATTTCAAATCTGGACGAATACCTCAACGCCTCAGATACGACGGCGCCGGTGATTAGCTTGACTGCAGAAATCACCATTGATGCGACTGGCGTTTTAACAGCGGTGCCGACCAATAATGTTTCGGCAAACGATGCAAGCGATGGCACGGTCGCGGTTGCTATCGAGGGAGATACCCATCTATTGCCTGGTACACACCAGGTAATTTGGATGGCCGTTGATTCGTCAGGCAACCGAACATTGGCGACACAAACGGTGAATATAAATCCACAGGTACTGGTAAGTGCATCACAAATTACCGCGGAGAATAACCTGGTGACAGTGAAGGTTACACTGTCTGGTGAAGCACCGAATTATCCGGTTGAAATTCCGTTTACTATCGATGGCAGTGTCAGTGGTACCGATTACGATCTGGTTGCCAGTGAATATTTATTCGAGGTTTCGAATGGCACTTCCGGAACGCTGTTTATCGAATCTGGAACCCAAGCGACACTCGACATTCAGATTCTGGACGATAATTTAAACGAAGGTGACGAGTCGCTGAACATAAACCTGGCGACGCCAATTAACGCGGTTGCTGGTAGCAATGCAACGCATACCATTCATATTACCGAAGGTAATGTTGCACCAAGAGTTTCATTACACGCTGAGCAAAATGGTAAGCCAATTACTATCGCGACGCGTGATGAAGGTGATGTGACTATTTTTGTAGCGGTTAACGATGGTAACGCAACGGATGAACATAGTGTTAACTGGAGCGGAACCAACAACGCATCGATTGAAATTGACCCTGAATTGATGACGTTAACTTTCGATCCTACTCAAGTGAATCTGGGATTGTTTTCCACCACAGTCATGGTGACTGACAATGGTGTGCCTGCAGAATCGGTGAGCGCAACCATTAACCTGAATGTTGTGAACACTGCCCCAGTATTATCAACGACGCAAGACACTGACGGCGATGGTATCGCTGACGCTGATGAAGGCTTCCAGGATTCTGACAATGACGGTATCGCGGATCACTTAGACAGTCTGACGGCATCAAATGTGTTGCAACAGCAAACAGGCGATAATTCACTCAGCTATTTAATGGAGACCGAACCCGGCGTGTCGTTAGCAATCGGTGCAATGGCTATTGGTAACGATGAAGGCGGCGCTCTGATTTCAATAGAATCGCTACAGGGTAGTTCTGCTTATCAGAGTCATGGGGCAGATGATTTATTCATTAACGTTGGTGGTTATTTTGATTTTGAAGTGCGTCACTTACCTCAGATAGGCCAATCGGTTGAACTGGTTATCGCATTGCAAGAACCACTTCCGGCTAACGCGGTATACCGCAAATTGCACCCGCTAAATGGCTGGCAAGCATTTGTTGTTGATAGTCAAAATCAACTCTACTCGACTGCAGGCGAGGCCGGCATTTGCCCGTCACCGGGCAGCGCCATTTATTCACTGGGGTTAACCGAAGGCCATCATTGTATGATGGTAGTAATTGAAGATGGCGGACCTAACGACGCAGATGATCGCGCCAATGGTACTGTGGTTGATCCAGCAGGTATCAGTATGCCAATACCGGAAGCGCCGATGGTGTCTATTTCACCGGTATCTTCTGCGACCGAAGGTGATAACATTTCTTTGACCGCCGCGATTACAGATAACGGAAATTCAATTGTTTCCTATCAATGGGAGCGAATTAGCGGACCGGCGATTAACATTAATGATGCTAATCAATTAAATGCCACAATCATCAATGCACCTGAGGGAACCATTGAAGTGCGTCTGACGGTAACTGACGAGCGTAGTCGCGTTTCCGTGGATACCTTAAGTTTCTCGGTTAGCGCGAAAACTACTACCGATAATAATGCAGGTAGCAGCAGTGATGGTGGCGGCGGCGGTGGTTCCATGGGAATTTTGTTGATACTGTTTGCTGCGGTGATGAGGAGTCGACGGAAGTTTAAGTAAACTGGTTTTGTGTGTGGAAATGCAAAAAGCGCTCTAATGGGCGCTTTTTTCGTTCTGAAACTGACAAAGTTACAGGCGTTTCAGTGATGGCGAGTGATG